>Ga0172381_10002010_pt1 | contig 23133 bp, 23 predicted proteins | sample Leawel6488metaG_FD_119754 | JGI IMG/M metagenome (GOLD analysis project Ga0172381, IMG submission 119754) | Leachate microbial communities from a municipal landfill in Southern Ontario, Canada - Leachate well 64-88 metaG | ecosystem: Engineered > Solid waste > Landfill > Unclassified | place...
AAATACAAGGGTTAGAAAATTAAAACGCATAACTTTTATTATGAAAACAAGTAATTTTAAAAACTGATTTTGATTGGAATTAAAATGGATGAAGATTTGGAAAAAGAAAAATCTGTTGAAGAAAATTTAGTGGAGAACAAAAAACCTCAAGAAAATCAAGAAAAAAAATCTGATGAAATCTCTGCAGAAAAAGAAGAAATTATTCCAATTGTTCCTAAAAATAAAGAAGGAAAAATTAGGTCTTTTCTCAAAGGAAAAAACAAAGAGCCGAGTTGGAAACCATTTATTTTTGTAATGATTTTCTCTTCTATTATATTATTTTTTTGGGATAATCAAAACTTCTTGATTATTAAAGAGAGCATACATGCTGTTCTTGACCCAAGTGCAGGAGCATTATTGAATTGGAATCTTACAATTGGGATGACAATTATTGTTTTTGCAATTTCTTTAATTACTACTTTAGCTCAAAAGTATTGCACAGACCAAGAAACTATTAAAGAATTGAGAAAAGAACAAAAGATAATTCAAGAAAAATCAAAAGAATTCAAAGACCATCCTGAAAAAATGATGGAAATACAAAAAGAAATAATGCCTTTAACTATGAAAACAATGAAATTGAGTATGAGATCAGTTATGTTTACAGGTATCCCATTTATTTTATTTTTCAACTGGTTTCGTGATTTTTTTACAACAATTGGAGATCCAAAATTCTTTGGAGTTTTAACTTGGTTTTGGTTTTATTTCATAGCTGTTATGATATTCAGTGGAGTTCTTAGGAAACTTTTAAAAGTAGTTTAATTCTGTAATTTTATGGATGAATCACAACAAGAATTGATGTTTAAATTAAGTATGTTTGAACAACAAATAAAACATCTTCAACAACAAATTCAAGCAGTTGAACAAGGAATTCTCGAAATGAATACATTAAGTCTTGGACTTGATGAACTTAAAGGAACAACTGGGAATGAAATATTTGCTCCAATTGGAAGAGGAATTTTTGCTAAAGCAAAACTTCTTTCTGAAGAATTAACTGTTGATATTGGGGGAGGAAATTTTGTTACAAAATCTATTCCAGATACAAAAAAGATAATTGAAGAGCAAGTTGAAAAATTAAAAAATATTAAAAAAGAATTAGAAAATAATTTGGAAAATGTAGGAAAGGAATTAGAAAAAGTTATGATTGAAGGACAAAAAGAACATATTCATGAAAAAAATTGCGGTTGTGAAGAAGAAGGTCAATGCAACTGTGAGGGTAAAGAATGCGATTGTGGTGATGAGTGCAAATGTGAATAAATAAATCAATTCATCTTTCTAACAAAATCCCCATACTTCTGCAATCCAAATTCTGTAATAATTCCTGCAATATATTTTTTATCAACAAATTCAAAAGCAGGATTTTTTATTTTAATTTTTTTTGGAGCATTGTCCCAAACTTCATTTAACTCTCTTTGTTCTATTGGAATTTTGCTTTTTGTAAACTTCCAAGAATCAGCGACGATATAAATAGGAATCTTCTCATTTTTTGCGATCTGACAAATTACTCCACTTCCAATTTTATTTATAATTCCTGTTTTTAACAAAGCATCTGCTCCTAAAAAAACCTTATCAACTTTTTTTGTTCCCTGTTCTTTTGACAAAGCAACCCCCAAGGCAGAATCAACAAACATTGTAATTTTTATTCCTGCTCTTTTTAATTCTTTAGCAGTTTTCCTTCCTTGAAACAAGGGACGAGTTTCTGTATTATAAACTTCAAATTTTTTTCCTTTTTTCTTTGAATAAATTAAAGCATTAACAACATTTGTAGAATGACAATGTGTAAAAATGACATCATCTTTTTTAATCAACTTCAAAACAGATTTATTTATTTTTTCCTGTGCTTCATCAAAATGTTTTAATATTTCTCTGTGAGATTTTTTTTCAGCCAAATCTAAAACATTTTCCATCATTGGCTCTGTTGGTCTTGATGATAAAAGTTTCCTCTTTGATTCTTTTGTTGGAATTAAAAAATATGCATAAAGAGCTTTTTTTGCAATGTTTCTTGCACCTTGAATTTTAATTTCTTTTATATCTTTTAATATTTTATTAAACGTCCTCTCTTTATTCATTTTTTTATAAATTTACGAAACTTTAAAAAATCTCTTTTTTTAATATCAATATGTTAGAATCCCTTATTAATCCAAAAAGAGTTGAGAAAGAACCGTGGAAAATGTTTTTCATTGGTTTAATTTATGCCTCATTATCAATATTACTTGTATCTTGGTTTTTCAATAAAGACCCAGTATTATCTCAATATTCTGGAATGCTTGTGGTTACATTTTGTGTTATGTTTTCTCTTCCTTTTATGTATTTTATAATAAAACAAGAAGAAAGACAAGATGAAGAAACAGAAGGATTGTTGGGAATGTGGAAAGTACATCGTGATGCTATTTTTGCATTTGTATGGCTTTTCTTTGGTTTTATTGTTGCATTTTCTTTTTGGTATATTCTTTTACAAAATTCTCTTTTATTTAATGCACAGATAGAAACATATTGCATGATAAATAACCCTGGAGGAATTGAAGAATGTGTTACAAGATATGATTTCCCACAACAAATAAGTTCCACTGGAGCAGCAACAAGTAAAATAAGATTTTTATCAATTATTCAAAATAATATTTATGTTATGATATTTACATTAATCTTTTCCTTAATCTTTGGAGCTGGAGCAATTTTCATCTTGGCATGGAATGCAAGTGTAATTTCTGCAGCAATTGGAGTATTTACAAAATATCAAATAAGTAATATTCCATTAGGAATAGCAAGATATATGATTCATGGATTTCCAGAGATTACAGCTTATTTTATTACTGCTTTAGCAGGAGGAATTTTTGGAATTGGAGTAGTAAGAAATGGCTTTAAGAGTCCAAAATTTTTGAAAGTTATTGAAAATGTAGTAATTCTTCTTTTTGTCGCAATAATCATCTTAGTAATTGCTGCATTAATTGAAGTTTATTTCACACCTATTCTTTTTAATTAATAAAATTTAAAAATCTTAAATAAGATTATATCCCATGGAACCCTTACTTGTTATTGTTATATTTATTAGTTTTTTTTGCACATTTTTGCTTATGCCTTATTGGATAAAAAAAGCAAAATCAAAAGGATTAATTGGAAAAGATATGCAAAAAACAGATAAAAGAGAAGTTGCTGAAGGAGGCGGACTTGTTATTTTATTTGGTTTCGCTTTGGGGGTTTTATTTTATATATCAATACGTACTTTTTATTTTAAATCTATTAATGGAATCTTAACTAACATATTTGTATTATTATGTGTGTTATTTATTAGCTCATTTGTTGGAATTGTTGATGATCTTCTAGGGTGGAAAAAAGGGCTTAGCAAAAAAATCAGAATATTAATTGTATTGTTTTCAGCGATTCCATTGATGGTAATAAATGCTGGTAATTCCACTATGATGGGAATTGATTTTGGAATTCTATATCCTCTGTTAATCATTCCATTAGGAATATTAGGTGCAACAACCACATTTAATTTTTTAGCAGGATATAATGGGCTTGAGGCTGGACAAGGAATTTTAATTTTATCTGCATTAGCAATTGCCACTTGGTTAACTGGAAATAGCTGGTTGAGTGTTATTGCTTTATGTGCAGTTGCTTCTTTATTTGCTTTTTATATTTTTAATATGTATCCAGCAAAAGTCTTTCCAGGAGATATTTTGACTTATTCGGTTGGAGCATTAATTGCAGTAATTGCCATTTTGGGAAATATTGAAAAAATTGCATTAATTTTTTTTATTCCTTATATAATTGAAGCAGGATTAAAAATAAGAGGAAAATTAAAAAAAGAAAGTTTTGCCAAAGTAAATGAAAAGGGAGTTCTAGAAATGCCTTATGAAAAAATTTATAGTTTAACTCATTTATCTCTATTTGTATTGAAAAAATTTAAAGATAAAGTTTATGAAAGAGAGGTAGTATATTTGATTCATGGATTTCAAATAATTATTATACTTCTTGGATTTTTAATATTCTTTAAATAACTAAACTTTTTAAAATGAGATTCTCTTATGGATAAAATGGATGAAGGAAATAATGAAATAAAAAAAAGTGAAATTGACAGAAGCGAAGTTAAAGATAGTCAAATAATAACTAGTAAAATAAAAGATAGTCATATTGAAGATAGCAAGATAACAAATAGCAATATTTCTGGTGAAAAAATAATAAAAAATAAAAAAATAGCAGAATATTTCCAAAAAGAAAATATAAAAAAATATATTTCTAAAACAACAAATTTTTTGAAACAAAGAAAAATACAAATAATAATTACTGGGATATTGCTACTAGCGATCATAATACTAGGTTCATTAATTAGATTGCAAAATCTCCCTTTACTTAAAGATTCAACAACAGGAGAATATCTTCCTCTCGCATTAGATCCTTTTTATTTTTTGAGAATTGCTGAAACAATCAGTCAACAAGGAAGTTTACCTGCAATTGATGTAATGAGATATCCTACTGCACAAGTAGGATATAGTAATGAAATTCTTCCTAAAATTGTTGTCCCATTATATAAAATAACTAAGGTATTTAATCAAAATATAAGTTTACAATTTATAAATATTCTTTCTCCAGTTATATTCTTTGTATTAGGTCTAATCACTTTTTTCTTTTTAATATATATTTTAACAAAATCAAAAATAATTTCATTAATAAGTTCTGTTTTTCTTGCAATTATTCCTTCTTATCTTTATCGAACTATGGCTGGTTTTTCAGATCATGAAGCAATAGGAATCTTCGCATTTTTTCTTACTTTGCTTTGTTATGGATTATTTTTGAAATTCTTTGATAATAAAGAAAAAAAGGACAAATTATTTCTTAAATCATTATTGGGGGGTTTAATTGTAGGATTTAGTTCAGCATTTACAATTGCTAGTTGGGGAGGAATTTCAAATTTTATTTTTATAATAATCCCTTCAAGTTTTGCATTATTTTGGATTATAAAAACTAAAAACATAAAAGAAATAAAAATAAATTCCTTGCATAATTTTTTAATATTTTATTTAGTCTTTTTTATATCGACTATTTTATTTGGATTAATGTATGGATTTAGTTTCTCTTCATTATTAAGCAAAATCTCTTTATCATCTAGTAGTTTTATTAATGGAGGAGTTTTATTATTTTTAATTATTGATTTTTTAATAATCAAATTAAAGGATAAAATTAATTTTATAAAAAAAGAAAAATTAGAAAGATATAGAATATTATTTAGTCTGTTAATTGTGATTATTTTGGGAGTAATCTTTTTTTCTTTTAATAGTGGAGGAATATTTTCTTTTCTATCAAAAATAATAGAAGGATTCTTGCACCCTTTTGGTGCACAAAGAGTGGGATTGACTGTTGCAGAGAATACACAACCCTATCTTATGGATTGGATAAATCAAGTTGGTAAAATATTTTTTTGGTTATTCTATGTGGGAGTAATTTTTGTTGGAATTAATATCTCTAAGGGAATTAACAAAAAAAAGAATAAATTATTGTTTGTAATTCTTTGGATAGTTATGATTTCTGGAATCTTGTTTAGTAGAATTTCATCAAATTCAATCTTAAATGGAACTAATTTTCTAAGTCAGCTTGTTTATTTTGGAAGTATATTATTATTTTTTGGATATTGTGCTTGGATTTATTTTCATGATAACATTAAAATAAAAAAGGAATTAATACTTCTTATTTCCTGGTTATTATTTATGCTGATTGCAGGAAGAGGAGCAGCAAGACTTTTTTTTGTTATCACTCCTTTTGTATGTTTTATGGCTTGTTATCCTATTTTTAAAATATTTAATTATGCAAAAAAAAGTAAAGACGAAATTTTGAAACTTTTCTTATTTATCCTGCTTATTTTGATAATTATTGGATTGATATTTAGTTCATTTAATTTTGTAAATTCTTCAATTCAACAAGCAAAATATATGGGACCGAGTGCAAGCAACCAATGGCAAAAAGCAATGTCTTGGGTTAGAGAAAATACTTTGGAAAATTCGATTTTTGTTCATTGGTGGGATTATGGGTATTGGGTCCAATATTTAGGGGAAAGACCCACTGTGACAGATGGAGGTCATGCAGTAACTTATTGGGATCATCTTATAGGAAGATATCTATTAACAACACCTGTCCCAGAAACAGCCTTAAGTTTTATGAAAAGCCATAATGTTTCATACATTTTAATAGATCCTAGTGAAATTGGAAAATATCCTGCTTATAGTAAAATTGGCTCTGACACTGAAGGGGAAGATAGGTATTCTTCCATACCAACAATGTTTTTAGACCCTCAACAAACACAGGAAACAGAAAATTCTATTACACAAATATATAAGGGTATTGCAGAAGTAGATGAAGATATAATTTATGACTCTGAGCAAGGGAAAATATTTTTACCTAAAGAAAAAGCATTGATTATAGGGACAATTTTAAACATTAAAAATAAAAATATTCAACAACCAAAAGCAGTATTTTTTTACAATAATCAACAAATTTATATTCCTATAAGATACATTTATTTGGAAGGAAGAATTACTGACTTCGGTGAAGGAATTGATTCTATTATGTATATCCTTCCACAAGCAAATGCCTTAAATAATAATCTCCAAATAGATAATTTTGGTTCTATGCTCTATTTATCTCCTAAAGTTTCCAAAAGTTTATTTGCACAACTTTACCTTATGAATGATCCTTTCGATAATTATCCTACCTTAAAATTAGTCCATTCAGAACAAGATCAAATTATAAATCTACTTAATCTTGAAGGAGCAAATTTAGAAATGGTGTACTATAATGGAATAAAAGGCCCTATAAAAATATGGGAAGTTGATTACCCTAATAATATTCTTTCTAAAGAAGAATTTTTAAGAACATCCGGAGATTATGCAGAATTTGATAATTTAATATTTACAAAATAAAATGAATTTGAAAGATATTGAAATTAAAAAAAGAAAACTTTGGGAAAGTTCCATAGGTAAAAAAGATTTTGTTTTAGATATTGGGTGTTGGAGCGGTGAAAAAATATTAAGTCTTTTACCCCAAACAGAAAATGTCTATGGAATGGACATTACAAATAAACAATTTAAATTTGCAAATTCTAAAATAAAAAAGAAATTGAGAGTTGCAGATGTAACTAAAAAAATACCATTTAAAATAAAATTTGATTATGTTATTTTGAGTGAAGTTTTGGAACATGTTGAGGATGATGAAAAAGCAATAAAAAATATAAGCAATTCTCTCAAAAAAGGAGGAAAATTAATTTTAACAACTCCAAGATCAATTAAATTTTTTGAAATATGGGATCCTGCATGGTTTAGATGGAAATTTCTTGGGGGGCAAAAACATTACCATTATCAAGAAAGAGAATTATTTGAAAAGTTGGAGGAAAATGGCTTTGAAATAAAAGAATATTATATAAAAAATAATTTTATTTGGGTTATAAACCGATGGATAAATGTAATTTTGGAATATTTATTTAAATCAAAAAAAATTTATTTTTCTAAAGAAAGCAAAGGGTATTTTGATTGGGTAATCCTTGCAGAAAAAAAATAAAAGGATTTTTACTAAACAAAATTTAAAAGCAAATAAACCTCTTTAGAATGATGCATAAAAAAATAGCAATTATAATTGGAACAAAAGCTGAGTTAATTAAATGCATGCCTATAATGATTGAATTGCAAAAACAAAAAAGAGATTATTGGTTTATTCATACTGGACAACACCCTGTAGAAAAAAATTGTGAGGAATTTAATGTCAAAAAACCCGATTTTATTTTAAGCCCTGAACCTGAAAAGAGCACAAAATTTTGGTCCAAAGTAAATAACAATTCTTTTTTTTGGTTTTTAGAAATGATATTTAAGATAAAAAAGATTCTGAAAAAAATAAAACCGGATTATGTTTTATATCATGGAGATACTATGAGTACAGCAGCAGCCGCAATTGGTTCAAGCGAAATGTTAAACAAAAATAAAAAGAAATGGAAGAATGTGCATCTTGAAGCAGGATTAAGAAGTGGTTCATTATTAGAACCTTTTCCAGAAGAAATTTCAAGAAAAATAAGTGATAAATTCTCGGATATCTTATTGGCAGTTTCAGACTTCACTGAAAAAAATTTGAAAAAAGATAAAAAGATTAAAGGAAAAATAATCCAAGTTGGAAATACGATTGTAGATTCTGCTCTAATAATTTATGAAAAAGGAAAAAAGAATGAAAAAAAGCTGGATTATGATTATGCTTTAATTAATTTGCATAGGCATGAAAATTTAAAAGATAAAAAAAGAATGAAAAAAATTGTTGAGATATTAGAAAATATTAATATTAAAATTATTTGGCCGTTGCATGAGAATACTGAATATTATCTAAAAAAATATAATTTAATGAATAAAGTTAAATCTATGGAAAATATTAAGATTATTCCCTTAGCAGATTATGAAACATTTATTTTCATGTTGGCAAACTGCAAATACCTTGTTACAGATGGGGGGAGCATTCAAGAAGAAAGTCTTGTTTTTAAAAAGCCATGCATACTTCTTAGAAATTTAACTGAAAGACAAGAAGGATTATTTTCAGGGATAAATTTTTTGACTAAACTTAATATAGAAAAAACAAAAGAGATAATCAGAAAAATTGAGAACAATGAATTAAACATAAAGGAATTTAAAAATCCTTACGGAGAAATTGGGGTGAGTAAAAAAATTGTGGAGAAGGTGCTGATATGAAATTGCATTTAGGTTGTGGAAATAAAAAATTAAAAGATTATATTAATTGTGATATTTCTCCAGAAGTAAATCCAGATAAAATAGTAAACTTAGAAAAAAAATTACCCTTCAAAGAAAATTCAATAGAAGAAATAATTGCTGAACATGTTTTAGAACATATTCAGAATTTTGTTCCATTAATGCATGAATTGTGGAGGATCTCAAAAAATAAAACTAAGATTAAGATAAAAGTTCCTTTTTATTCTTCCTGGGGCCAATTTAATGATCCTACACATGTTAGATTTTTCACTCCTTTCACCTTTAACTACTTTAAGAAAGGAGCTTATTCTCATGAAGTTAATGCAAATAAAGATATGTTTAATATTAAGAAAATAATGATAAATTTTGGAATAGGGAAAGCCAAAATATTAAATTGTATTTTTAATCCTTTAATAAATCTAAATCACAAATTTTATTGTAGATTTTTTGCATGGATTTTCCCAGCGTCTGAAATAGAATTTGAATTAAATGTCTTAAAATGAAAAACATAAAAGTTTACTTGCAATATCCTTGGAAAGTTTCGGATTCTCAATATTATAAATCTCTAATTGAATTCCCTCCAGAAAATATTAAATATCAAAATATAAGAAAAAAGGAAGGGATGATAATTAATAAAAAAAAATTGAGTATTGTCAATTTTTTGAAAAGAAGCATTAGAAATTTTTTGGAAGAGATACAAATGCCAATTCTAAATATACATAAATCTCCTTGCCAAAAAGATTATGAGATAATTCATTGTGCCCATTGCCTCTCAAAAAATAAAAATAAACCCTGGATTGCAGATTTTGAATCCCCTTGGCAAATGTTTATCTCTGGGAGAGATACAAAGAAAGGAAATAAAAAAGCTCTAAAAATTCTTATGAGAAATAATTGTAAAAAAATTCTTGCTTGGACAGAGAAAGCTGAAAAAGAGATTATTTCGAAATTCCCAGAGGTAAAAGATAAAGTTGAAATTGTTTCCTTTGCCATTCCTGTTCCAAAAATTAAAAAAAATGAACATAAAGGAATAAATCTTCTATTTGTGAGTAGATATTTCCATGAAAAAGGAGGAGAACATACTTTAGAAGCCTTTAGGGAATTGACTAAAAAATATAAAAATGTTAAATGCATATTTATATCACAAACTCCAAAAAAGATTATTAAAAAATATTCTTCAAATAATAAAATAAATTTTTTTGATTTGATTCCTCATGGAAAACTAATAGAAGAAATCTTTCCTAAAATGGATATTCTTGTTTATCCCGCTTATAGCGATACATTTGGATTTATATTTGTAGAAGCTATGTCCTTTGGATTACCAATAATTACAGTAGATGGATTTGCTAGGAAAGATATTATTAATGAAGGAAAAACTGGTTTCATTATTGAACGAGAGAAAAATAATGAATGGTATCCAAAAGAAGAAGAAGGGAAAAAAATTATAGAAAAGCTTATTGAAAAAACTTCTTTACTAATTGAAAATAAAAAATTAAGAAAAAAGATGTCAAATAATTGCATAAAAGTTATTAAGGAAGGAAAATTCTCTATAAAGGAAAGAAATAAAAGACTAAAAAAGATATATAGTGAAGTATTAAAATGACTGAAAATTTTGAAATAAAAAAATGTAGATCCTGTGGATCTGAAGATTTATTCCCAATTATCTCTTTAGGAAACCAATATGTTGTAAATTTTGTCAACTCAAAAGAAGAAGGTACTAAATGTCCTTTGAATTTAGTTTTATGCAATGATTGTAAACTTGTTCAATTAAAACATAATGCTCCTCAAGAATCAATGTGGGGGGATCAATATTGGTATAAATCTGGTATTAATAGAATGATTAGAGAAGATTTAAAAGATATTGTCAAAAATGTAAAAAAACTCTCAAATCCAAAAGAAGGAGATATTGTCATAGATATTGGTTCAAATGATGGAACAATGCTCGGGTTTTATGATGATAAAAACATAAAACTAGTGGGCTTTGAACCTTCTAAAAATGTTGCAAGAGAAGCATCTTCAAAAGGATTTCACATAATAAATGATTTTTTCAATGCTGAGTCTTTCAAAAAAGAATTTGGAGAACAGAAAGCAAAAGTGATTACTGCAATTTCGATGTTTTATGATTTAGAAAATCCCAATAAATTCTTACAAGATATTATTTCAATTTTGGATAAAAAAGGTCTATTTATTATACAACAAAATTATTTAGTAACTATGTTAGAAAATAATGCTTTTGATAATATCTGCCATGAACATCGAGAATATTATTCGCTTTATTCACTTAAAAAAATTTTAGATAAATATAATTTAGAAGTTTTTGATATAGAACAAAATTTAATTAATGGGGGAAGCATAAGAACATATATCAAATTTAAAGAGAATGAGGAACTTAACTCTGAAGAAGGGGAGAAACATATAAAGGAAGTTGAAGAAAAAGAAAAAATATTGGGTTTAGATACAAAAAAACCTTATATGGAATTTGCATCTAGAATAGAATCAATTAAAAAAGAATTATTAAACTTCTTAAAAAAAGAAAAAGAAGCTGGAAAAAAGATTTGTGGACTCGGAGCTTCTACTAGAGGATTGGTTCTTCTTCAATATTTTGGAGTAGGGCCTGATTTAATTGAATGCATTTTTGATAGGAATCCTGAAAAGGAAGGAAAATTAGCAATAGGATCTTGGATTCCAATAACTTCTCCAGATAATATAGAAAAATATAATCCAGAATATCAATTAGTTTTAATATGGCATATCTTCAAAGGGATTGGAGAAGATGAAAAAGAATTTGTAAAAAAAGGGGGCAAATTTATCTTGCCTCTTCAAAAATTTAAAATAGTAGATACACTAGACTAAATCTGTGATTTAATAATTTTTAATGCAGAATCAAAAGAAGTAGTTTTATGTCTAATAAATTTATTTTTGAGATATTGAGTGTTAAATTCTCAGGAGATTTTACCAGCCAGTTTGAATTGTCGACAATTTTTATTTTACACCTTCCAGAATTTAAAATAATTGAATACTTCCACGAGTTTGATAGATCAATTGGTTAAAAGTTTTTATTAATTTTTTAACTAAAATTCTTTAAAATTTCTAAAGTTCCCTTCATTCCTTTTTGTTTTGAAATATATGCTCCTTTGTTTTTTAGATTATCTTCTAAATTTTTATTATCCCCTACAAAACCAGCTTTGCCTCCATTTTCTAAAATATATTCTAACATCTTTTTGTCACTTTCAGAATCTCCAATAATCAAAACATCTTTCTGAGAAATTCCTTTATCTTCCAAAATTTCAAGATATTTCTTAACTGAAATTATTTTATCACAACCTTTTCCTACAACATCTATTGCATCTGCAGATTTCTTTATTTCAATATTTGGAAATTTTGATTTTAAAAGATTTTTTATCTTGGGGTATTTTTCCTCAAGAATTTTCAAGTTAGTATCTTTTCCTTGAGCAAATTCTTCTGTTACCCAACTATATCTTAATTGAAAATTATTATTTGGTAAAGGTACAAGCCCTGTAAAAATTTTTTGATACTCTTTATGAAAACTATTTAATTTTTCTAAAATTCTTTTTTCAACACCTCCTAAAACATGTTCTTCACCAGAAAATAATTTCAAACCAACATCTTCATATAAAATAGATTCATTTTTTTTTATTTGTTTTTCAATTACTTTTTCCCTTAATTTATCTATAAATTTGTAATCTCTTCCAGAAACAAAGGAAAACAAAATACCTTTTTCTCTTAATTCATTAATTTTATCTTTTAATTCTTTTAAAAAAGAATTAACCATTCCATTTTCAATCAAAACTCCGTCGATATCTGCTAAAATTAATTTTATCATTTTATTGACTCTTTCAAAATTTCAAAAGCATCTTTAAAAGAAGTTGTTTGAATTCCTAAAGAATTTATCTTTGAAATATCAAGACTTGAATCATGAGGAGATTTTACCAGCCAGTTAGAACTGTCGACAATTTTTATTTTATCTCTAGCATTTTCAAGTTCTGCCAACTTTTTTAAAAAATCTATCATCAAAATTCTATCTGGACCTGCAATATGAAAGAATCCTTTTTGATCTTTTTCGATTAAAGAATCTAAAACTTTTGGCACGTCATCTATGAAAAGAGGGCTTCTTAATTGATTAGGAAACCCTACTTCAATAATCTCTCTATCAAAAGTTCCTGCTCCAAATTTAATTTTGTTATTTTCAACGCCATACATCAAATCAACCCTTAATATTAAAAAATCATTTAATTTAGATATTTCTTGTTCAGCCAGAATTTTTGTTTTTGCATATTCATTTGTTGCAAAAGGTTCATCCTTTTCTGAATAGTTTCCGTTTTTCCCTTCAAAAACATATGAAGATGAGATGAAAATCATTTTTGCTCCAATTTCCTTACAAACATCTGCAATATTTTTTGCTGTTTGGTAATTTAATTCTTTGCAAAGCTCAGGGTTTTTCTCACATGCAACACTGCTAGTTAATGCTATAGTATCTATTACAATTTGAGGTTTTTCTTTTAATAAAAATTCTTTAACAGTCTCTTTATCTGTTGCATCTAAGTTTTTTATTAAATCACTTTTTGGATTTATATTTGTTCCAATTACCTCATTTTTTTTAGATAAAAGATTCATTAATTTAGTTCCTAAAAAACCTACTCCAAATATTATTATTTTCATTTTAAAGAATTATAAAGATCTTTGTATTTTTTAGAAACTGCTGTTAAATTATTTTCTTTGAAGAATCTTTCGCACTCTTTTATCATTTTTCTATATTGTTCTGGTTTCATTGATTCTTTTATTGCTCTTGGAAAATCCTCTTCTGTTTTCGCAATTTCTAAACATTTATAATTTTTTTCAAACTCTTTAAAATAGGGGACATTGCTTGAAACAACTGGTTTTTTTGTAGCCATTGCATCTGCAAACAATCCGCTTCCTATCCCTCCCCTATATGGAAGAATAATTAAATCTGCAGCAGAAAAATATTTCCACCATAACTCATAAGAAATATCTTTTAAATCAAATCTCACAAATTTCTCAAATTTATTTTCTTTCACAATATTTTTAAGAAGTGTTAAAAAGCTTTTGATCCTTGACTCATTTCTATCATTAACTTTTGAGGGATTTGTTACAACAAGAATTGTTTTTCCAATTTTGTCTGCTTGTTTAACAATAACATCATGCCCATGGTCAGGGGTCATTGTTCCAATTAAGAGATAAACATTTCCTGAAAGTTTTAATTCCTTCCTTGCATCTTGTTTACTTATCATTTTTATATCCTCGATAATTCCATGAGGAATTACATTAATTTTACTTTTAGGGATAGAATATTCACTTGAAAGAATATCTTTGAACATTTCTGCATGGACAATTATTTTGTCAGAAGTTATTTCTATCCACTTATTTTGAATTATATACAAAATTTTTCTAAGAATAGTTTTTAATTTACTACCTCGAAATTTTTCTTTTAAAGAAAGTGCAGTATGCATAGTAACAACAAGGGATTTCTTTCTAAAAAATTTCAAGTATGTTAAAACATAAAAATAAGGCAACCCTAACCCTCCCAATAAATTATATTCATGTTGGATATGAATAAAATCATATCTTGATATTTTTGATAATTGCTTAAACAAAGTTAAAGGTTTTCCCGCAACAAAGGTTATTTTATCAACTTCAATTCCTTGTTTTTCTATATTTTTTATAAGTTCTAAAGAATATTTTGAAATTCCTTTTTCAGAGTCTGAATGAGGAAAAACCATTGCAACTTTCATGAGAATTTGAAACAAAAAGTGATTTATAAAATTTGTTGAGGTTAATTGTTTTAATTTTATAGTGGTTAATAACAGAAATCTTTAAAAAAGAATATAATATAATTGCTTTATGAATAATCAAATGTACACAAAATTATCTCCAGAAAGAAGAGAATTTTTAGAGGGTTTGACAGCAAAAGAAATTAAAAGAGCTGCAGAAATTATGAGACCTATGAGCTTTTTTGAGCCTGAATCTACTAATTTAAATCTTGATGAATTAAATGCAGGATTTTTAGAAGATACACAATATACAAATTCTAGAGCTTCTTTAATAAGGGGAGGATGTATTGACCCTTTTGTTGCCTGCCAAAATAATAATGGTGATTACGGAATTTTATTGATAGAGAGGCAGGGAAATCCTGCAAAAGGATATACTTGGCCTTTGGGAGGTGCAAAAAAAAGGCATATGATTGGCTCAGAAGATAGTATAAACAATATTATGAGAAGAGAGGGAGGAGAACATTTAAAGATAGAAGATTTTCTTTGTCTAGGGTTTATTGATGCTGCATGGGGAACAACTATTGGAAACGCAGAATACGGAGGAAAAGGAGTACATGATGAAGGATTACCCTATTATGTGAGAACAAGTGGAGGAGTTCCAATAATTATGCAAAAAGAATTAGAAAAGAATCCTATAATCGTAACTCCTGATATGTGGGATAATAGAAAAAAAATATCAAGATTAAAAAATTTGCATGTATATGTTGAAGAAAATATGATAAAATCTCAAATTCTTTTAAAAGACTACTTATCAGAGCAATGATTTATAGTTAACTTTCATAAATCTTTTAAAGAGAGTTTCTATTAATTTTTTATGTTGGTGAAAAATTCTTCTACAAAACTTGAAGATATAAAAAAGAGAATTCTCGAAGCTTTCGAAGAGATGGAAAACTTGGGAAAAGAAAAAAGAGCTTTAATTACAGGAGTTACCGGGCAAGATGGATATTATCTTGCAAAATTTCTTCTTGAAAAAGGTTATGAAGTTTTTGGGATGTATAGACGTAGTAGTTTGGATATAGAAGAAAAAATCTTTTCTTTAAGAAATAAGATAAATTTAGTTGAGGGAGATGTCACAGATCTTTCTTCGATGGTTCAAATTTTGAAAGAAATAAATCCTGATGAAGTGTATAATCTTGCAGCACAATCTTTTGTTCCAGCTTCATGGACACAACCAATCTCTACAACAGAAATAACTGGGGTAGGAGTAATTAAAATATTGGAAGCAATAAGAATAATGAATCCCAAAATAAGATTTTATCAAGCATCTTCCAGTGAAATGTTTGGAAAAATTAAAGAATTTCCTCAAAACGAAGAAACCCCATTTTATCCTAGAAGCCCTTATGGAATCTCAAAAGTTTTTGGTTACTGGACAACTATAAATTATAGAGAAAGTTATGGGATACATGCTTCGAATGGAATTTTATTTAATCATGAATCAGAGAGAAGGGGAAAACAATTTGTAACAAGAAAAATATCCCACTCTGTTGCAAAAATAAAATTAGGATATCAAGAATATTTTGAATTAGGAAATTTGAATGCTAAAAGGGATTGGGGATTTGCTGGAGATTTTGTAGAAGCCATGTGGCTAATGTTGCAGCAAGAAAGACCAAATGATTATGTGATTGCTACAGGAGAAACACATACTATTAGAGAATTTGTTGAAGAAGCTTTCAGAGTCATTAATATGCCAATTATATGGGAAGGAAAAGGATTGGATGAAGTAGGGAAATATAATGGTAAAATTGTTGTAAAGGTCAATAAAAAGTTTTTCCGTCCTGCAGAAGTAGATTGTCTTTGTGGGGATTTTTCAAAGGCAAAAAGAGAATTGGGATGGGAACCTAAAACAAAATTCAAGGAACTCGTTAGAAGAATGGTTGAAAATGATATTAAAACATTAGAGAAAAAAGGACCAGAACCTATTTATTAAAAATAATAATTATCTAAAAATTATATTTAAAATGAAAAATTAAGATATAATTAAAGATTTAATTCAGAAATTTTAACAACTCTCTTTTCTTTATCAGATAACCTAATTGATTCCATAACACGTGCTTGTGCAAGTAAATCAGATTCAAAATCTATTTCTTCCTCTCTCAAAATAGTTTTGCAAAACTTATCTACCATTAACCTAGTTTGATTTGCGGGGTTTATAATTGTCTCTTCCATCTCATCTTTTTCATTTAATAAATAAATACTAGTGGGCATAACTTCTGGGACAGCATATGCTCTTTTAACAGATAAAAAAGACTTTGTTCCCCAAACATCATATGTTGATTGATATGCTGCATTAAAAGAAGATGAACAAAAAGCAGTTTTTCCTTTTGAATAATTAAGAAGAATATCTGCTTTTATATCCAGATTACCTAATTTTGGATCTTTTTTTAAATTACAAAAAACACTTTCAGGCTCTTCATTAAATATCATCCTACTAGCACACACAGGATAACATGCTATATCATTCAAAATTCCACTTCCCAAAGATTTATCCATTCTCATATCCGTTTCATCCCAAAAAGGAGAACCAAATGAACCCTTAAAAGTTAAGAGATCTCCTAAAGTATTCTTTTTTATTAATTGTTTAACATATGAATGTTGTGGATGATATTTAAACATAAACCCCTCCATAATTCTAACATTATTCTCCTTGCAAACATCCAACATTCTTTTGGCTGAATCAAAAGAATAAGTAAATGATTTTTCACACAAAATATTTTTCCCTGCTTTAGCTGCTTTAATTGCCCATTCTTCATGTAATCCGATAGGTAGAGAAATATAAACAACTTCTATTTTTTTATTTGCTAAAACCTCTTCATAAGTTCCAAAACCTTCTCTATTTTCAGGGGTACGACTCCCAATCATTTCAAGTTCTGCATAATTAGATAATTCTAAAGCAGGAATCATAGTTTTTTTAGCAATTCTCCCATAACCAATTATCCCAAATTTAAGCTTCATTTTTCTTTCCATAATCTGGATCTCCTAAATCTCCTACTCCCATACCTAAATTTTCATGAACAATGGGGGGATTACAATCACCCCACTTTTTAGTCAAAAGTGATACTGCATTTAAATCAGTAATTGCATAATATACATGGAGAGTATTCATGGGAATATAAAGACAATCCCCTTTACTTACATAAAGGAACTCCTCTATTGAATCTTCAGAATCTTTAGAAACTACTACTCCTTCTCCTTTAGTAATCAAAAAATATTCATCAAATTCTGGATGGTAATGGTTTCCCCTTATCTTATCTTTTTTTATAAAAACAAAACTGAACTCTACAAGAGGATCTTTTGGTAAAAAGGTAAAAATTCCTCCTCTTCCATCTCTTATAGTTCTTAAATCACAAGTAGGATTTAGTTTTTTTATTTTCATTTTATAAATACTTAAACAACCAATCTCTATTTAAATTTTGCTTAGCTTTAAAATATAAAACTTTTTAAAAAGTTTTCTCTAATAATAAACATAAAATGAATATCTTAATAATCATAATTAGATGGAAAGGGGGAGTAGGAAGAGTCGTTAAAAATATAAAAAGAATCTTAGAAAAAAAAGGACATTTTGTAGAAGTTATTTCTAGGGAAGACGATTTGAATTGTTTTTCCACTAAACAAGCATTTTTTAAAATAAGAAAAGAAGTTAAAAAAAGAAATTATGACATTCTTTATACACAAGACTGGAGTTGTGCATTGCCGTTATTAGATAAAAAAAAACATTATGTTTCTTACAATGGAATTGAAACTAAGAAAAGCAAGTTTTTACAAAAAATTATTGGAAAATTGATGGGAAAAAAATTAATTGTTATAGGAGATCAACTTAAAGAAAAATTTCCTAAATCAACTTTAGCCTATGTAGGTGTTAATTTAGAAGAATTCAAAAATCTAAACTTAAAAAGAAAAAAAAATACAGTAGGTTTTGCTAACTGGAATAATTCTTCTTATAATTATAACCAAATAAAATCGGCTGTAAAAAAAAGTAAAAAGAAACTTATAGAAACACAAATGAAATTGAATAAGAAAGATTTAATTAAATTTTATAATCAAATTGAAACTTTTATAAGCCTTCCAGAAAAATTTTGTGGTTTTAACATGAGTTGGCTTGAAGCAATGTCATGTAATGTTCCAAAAATAATTGGAAATTATAATGGAGTAGGGAAATCGCTCGATATAAATCATGTTGAAGATTTTAAAGATATAGAAGATGCATTAAAAAATGCAAAAGTTAAAAAAAATTATAAAATAGATCCAAGATTTAATTGGGAAGTCCATACAAATAAAATATTGAAAACTTTTAATAAATTCAAAAAATGATAAAATCAAAATCCGACCAAGAAGATAAAATTATTAAAACTTATCAAAAAGAAGATATAGCAAAAAGATTTGATGCTGAAAGAAATAAATATTCTTTCCAAAGATATAAACACAAAATTGAATCTAATCTTCTCAAAAAAGTTTTAAAATCAATAAAAAAGGAAAGTGTAACAATTTTAGATGTAGCTTGTGGAACAGGAAGAATGTTGCCTACAATAATTTCTTCTAATAAAAAAATAAATTACTTTGGATTAGATTCTTCAAACGAAATGACATCTCATCTAAAAGATAAAGTTAAAAAAATGGATATAGATGCAAAAATAAAAATAGGGGATGCAACAAAGATTCCTTTTGAAGACAATAGCTTTGATTTAAGTTTTACTTATCATTTAACTTGGCATCTTCCAGAAGAGACTCAAATAAAAATAATTAATGAAATGATTAGAGTTACAAAAAAGGAAGGTTATATTATTTTTGATATACTCAATAAAAATTTTCTTTGGGATAATTGTAAAAAGGTCCTCGGAAAAAAGAATACAGAAGGAATTTACAAAGTAAGAGTTAAAGATATAAAAAAAGTTTTAAAAGGTCATAATTATGAAATTGAAAAATTATCTGATTTCCCTATAAAAAATTCTTTTTTCTATTCTATTTTAAATCTTATAAATCTATTTAGAAAATTCTTACCAATAAATATTTTTCATATGATCTATTTTAGAATAAAAAAATAAAATGTTTGAAAAAAGACTGAATGAAATTTCTAGAAAAATCGGAGAACATCCTAAAAAAAAGTTTTATATCTTAACACATAAAAAACATAGAAGAGAAATTTATTTTCAAAATAATAAGGATTCAATAGAATTTATGAATTTAAAGTTTAATAATTCCCTAAAAAAATTTAAAATTTTAAAAAAGATTCTTTACATCTTGATAAAGTTAAGAATCTTACAAATTTTTTTAAAAAAAATAAAAATCTCATCAAATTTTGGAAATGTTATTTTTATCGGAGGGCAAATTAAAGGATTTGATTTAAAAAATAATTTAGTAAATTCTTTCCCTTTAAAAAAGGAGGAAGAAAAATCCTTTTTAAAATTAAAAAAAGCTCAAAAAGAAAACGCAAAAAAAAGATTTGCTTCAGAAATTATTGAGATAAATAATAAAATTCCTTTTTCAAAAGAAGAATTACTTAAAGAGTATTCTGGGGGAAAAGACATTGAAATTTTTAAAAAATTGTATTCTTTTTATAAATCGGAAGGAATAATAAAAGTTCCACTAGGGAAATATGCCTTTTTTTTAATTAAAAATTTGAAAAGCAAAGGAATTAATGAAAAAGATTTATTTAACCTTATTAAAAAAGATATCAAATCAGAAAAAGAAGTCATGATAACTACTCTCCATGGAGATTTTGCAAAAGAGCAAGTTTTATTGAAAAAAGAAAATTTTGTTTTTGTTGATTGGAATTCTAAAAAAGGTCTAATAATTTCTGATTTGATTAACTTTTTTAGAGGAGAGAAAAACCTTCTTAAAAATATTAAATTTATTGAAATCTTAAGAGAAGTTTTTCCAAAAGAAGTTCAAGAAAATATTAAATTATATATTCTTTTGAATGAAATTTCTACAATTCTAAGAACAGGGAAGATAAATAAGTTATCTAAAAAAAGAATCTCCAATAATTATTAATTTTTCTTTCTATTACTTGTAATATCCAATAATTTTCTCTGTTTTTTTCTAAAAAATATTAATCCAAATAAATAAAAATATTTACTAACAAGTGTTGCGATGCAAACCCCAATTACTGCTAGTAATTGACTGTAATTAATTAACCATCTAATCAAAATATAATTTAGGAGAATGTTTATTATTGTGGATATTATAATTAATCGGGTTATAACTTTAATTTCTGCCTTTGAAATAAAATAACTTGTATAAATAGAAATTAAAGGAAGGCTTATTAATAAAAAAGAGAGAAATCTTAATAAAATTGTTGAATCAGAATAACTCTGCCCATAAATAATTTTTATGAGCAATGGTGCAAAAATGAATGTGAAAAGAAAAAATAATAAAGATAAAATAAAAATTATCTTGAGGGATTTTTGAAACCCTTTTTCTAATCTCTCCCCATTTATCTTACTAAATATTGGGAGGAGAGCACTAGAAAAAAATATTAATGGGGCAAATGAACTAATAATACTAAATGCTACTTGATAATATCCAATAAAATTGGATAACACAAAACGCCCAAGAAAAATTATATCAATATAACCAAAAAATAAGCCAGATAAACTAAAAAGAATAAGACCTAAAATAAATTTATTGATTTTTTTCTTTTCATCTTGAGGTAGTTTCTCTGCTTTTAAATATAAAAAATATATTTTTTTTCTAAAAAGAAGAAGAAATAATAGTGTCAAAAACCATACTAAACTGAGAGAAGCTATCGGGATCAATATATTAATTTCTTTTGAAACAAAATGCTGTAATGAATACAAAACTAATATGGGAACTATAATTATCCTCAATACTTGAAAAAATATTTGTTTAAAAAAAAGAATTTTAAAATTATTTGTTGATTGAAAAAGCAATTGTATAAAACGTATTATCCCTACAAATAATATATAAAAGACCCCTGCTAAAAGAGCGAGAAAGATTGGTTTATTATAATAATTTTGGGAAATAAATTTAGATGAGATCGCAAAAAATATTATAATTATTAAGAAAGATATTATCTTTATCTTTGCTAAATAAAGCACATATGCTTTTGCTTTTTCTGGTTTATTTTTTCCTAATGCCTGTGAGATAAATTTTACTAAAGTCTGACTAATTCCTAAATCTGAAAAAGTTACAAATAAAAGAACGGTTGAAAGAGCTAAACTATATAATCCAAAAAGTTCTGGCATTAAAATTCTTGCTAAAATTATCACAAAAATTAAAGCACCAATTTTTTCTATGAATGTTGTTGCAAAATCATAAATACTATTTTTTATTGCAATTCCAGAATTCCCAGAAAAATCTTTTTTTTTAATTTTTTTGAAAATTTGCTTAAGATTTTCTCCTTCTTGTTTCAACTCTTTTTTCATAAAAGAATAAAATTTTATCTCTTTTTATTCTTTATGAAAAACTCCTCTTAAACTTTTTAATTAAAACCTTTGTTATCTAAAAATTTTAACTTCTTAAATTTAAAAAAATCAAAATAAATATAATAAAAATAAATAAATAAAATTCCTAAAAAAGAATACTTAGAATAAAATTATATTTTAGAAGAATTATTCCTCTATCATTTTTATTATATCTGTAAATGCTGGTCTTGTGATTAAAACTCCGACTGTAATTCCAACTATTGTTGTTACTGCAAATCCTTTAAACAATCCTGCTACAGCCCAGTATAATGGAATCAACGCTGCTAATGCTGTAAAATAAGCTCCTAAAATAATTGAGAAAGCTCTTTTCATTCTTTGTTTTATATTTAAAGATTTGTTCTGTTTTGATTCATCTAAAACAATAATGTGACTATCAATTCCTGTACCAATTGCAGCTAAAATTCCAGCTATACTTGGAAGATCAAGGTCCCATTTTATTAAAGAAGCTATTCCTAAAATTATAATTATTTCAGAAATACTTGTAATTAATAAAGCGAAAGAAGATTTAAATTTTTTATATCTAAAAAATATTACTATTGCGATTGCGAGAAATGCTGCACAACCTGCAAGGAAAATATTTTTTATAAATTCTTTTCCTAATGTTGGAGAAATTGTATCTAATTTAACAATTTCAAGTTTAAAGGGTAAACTTCCTGTAATTAAAACTGTCTGTAATTGTTTCATCTCTTCTTCTGCATTTTTTATTGCATCGTCCCTAGTCTCTCCTGCGCCAGAACCAGAAATTTGAATTTGAGTTGTCACTCTTCCTTTTAATCCTTCACTAATTTGTAAACTATTAACGAGATTGCTATCCAAATAAAGATCTAAAGGTTTAGAGAGATAGTTCCCTTCAGGTGTTGAATTTATTTCAAGTTTATCTGTTACTTCGGCGTGTTTCTCTGCTGCTTCTTCGCTTAAATAAACTCCAAATCTAAAATTACAAAAATATCCTTGTTGGGATTGGTCACAAGAATAAATTCCAGAACCTTGTCCAGATCTAACAACAGAAGTAATATCTTTTTCTCCTCCAATAAATACAACTTCTTCTCCTATCTTAGCTTCAAACTTCCCTTGTTCAGAAATTAATTTCTCTAAATCTTTAGGTGTTGCTCCAGCAAT
>Ga0172381_10002011_pt1 | contig 23117 bp, 18 predicted proteins | sample Leawel6488metaG_FD_119754 | JGI IMG/M metagenome (GOLD analysis project Ga0172381, IMG submission 119754) | Leachate microbial communities from a municipal landfill in Southern Ontario, Canada - Leachate well 64-88 metaG | ecosystem: Engineered > Solid waste > Landfill > Unclassified | place...
ATTTTAAATGCGGGTTCAAATCTTGGGCTTCTTCCAGTTGTCGGAGTCTCTTTCCCTTTCCTTAGTTATGGAAGATCAAATTTACTGATCAGTGCTTTAACTGTGGGTATAATTCAAAGCATTGTTTTAAGGAATAGATAATATGGAAAATTTTAAATATGCTGTCTTAAATAAGAATGACTTAAAAAAGAGCATAATGTGCATTGTTTTAATTTCATCCTTTTTATTTTTTATTGCTATTTTTGTTTATTTTGCATTATCGATAAGGCCGGTTTCCCAAGTGAGAGATATTAAACAGATCGAAATAAGATCAGGGGAAGGATTTAGGCAAATAGCTGTAAATTTGGAAAGTGCTAAAATAATCAGATCTAGCGTTGCATTTCAGACACTTTCCATTATCTTTGGTTCGGCTCATAAGCTCAAGCCTGGCGTATATGATATAGATTTATCTTTATCGGCGCCTAATATATTACGCCAAGTGATTGCGGGTCCGGACATCGAGAGGGGGGTAGTAATTCCCGAAGGACTAACTTTTTTAGATATTGATAAGAGGTTGAGTGATGCCGGCATAATAAAATCCGGGGCTTTGGCAAATTTTAATTTTGAAATTTTAAAAAATGATTACGATTTCTTAAAAGAATTAAAAAGCCCAATCAAAATAGAGGGTTATTTATTTCCGGACACATATAATTTTTTTATAAATTCTAAACCCGAAGACGTTGTTAGGAAGTTTTTGGATAATTTTAACGCGAAGGCTTGGCCGATCTTGAATGGTCAGAAGCGTATTGCCGGTAAAGTCTCTCTTGGCTCGAATCAGTTGTTGAATATTGCTTCTCTTATAGAAAAGGAGGTGTATTTTAGCGAGGATAAGCTGATAGTTTCAGGGATAATTTACAAGAGATTAAAAATTGGTATGGCTCTTCAATTGGATGCAACTATTGTTTATGCGAAATGTAAGGGGCTGATATTTTATTGTGATGACGCTATTTTTTATAGAAAGGATACAAATTTCATTTCTCCGTATAATACATATTTGCATAACGGATTGACGCCAACGCCAATAAGTAATCCCGGATTGGATTCTATAAATGCCGCGCTCAATCCTACGAGTACCGACTATTTATATTATTTATCCGATCCTAAAACTCATAAGCTTATTTTTAGCAAAACTTTTGAAGAACATAATCAGAATAGAAAATTATACTTAGGAGTTTAATGGTATAATATAACTATTGTTGGGTAGTGAGGCTCAAATAATGCATAAAAATACGTTATTTTCCGCAATATTTATAGATCCAGTGTTTTAGAGACTTGACAAAGCTTGGTATTAATATAGTATATAGTATATTATTAAATAACTCTCAAAAAATCGAGCGGTGTAAGCTTAGTTTTTTTTATGCTCAAACTACCTACAAAATTATTTTCGAAGCATCCGGGCGCGTTTATTGAACAGCCGAACTTAATTGAAATTCAGACAGACTCATATAAAAGGTTTATAAAAGAAGGGCTCAAGGAATTATTTAAAGAGGTTTCACCAATTAAAGATTATGCAGGTAAAGACTTGGAATTACATTTCAAGGATTTTTATTTTGATGAACCAAAGTATGACGAGGAGTACGCCAAATTCAAAGATCTAACTTTCGAGGCCACATTGAGGGCTAATCTCAAATTAGTCAACAAAAAAGCCAAATACGAAAAAGAACAAGAGGTTTACTTTGGAGATTTTCCGATGATGACCGAAAGGGGAACATTTATCATCAATGGAGTTGAAAGGGTTGTCGTTTCTCAATTAGTTAGGTCTCCTGGTGTTTATTTCACGGGTAGTGTCTACAGGGGCAGAAAGCTTTTTGGCGCCAAGGTCATTCCAAACCGTGGTGCTTGGTTGGAATTTGAAACCGATGCCGACGGTCTGATTTCGGTTAAGATCGATAGAAAGAGAAAAGCTCCAGCTACCGAGTTATTAAAAATTTTTGGTTTAGAAACAAATGAAGATATTTCTGAGATCTTTTCCGATATAGATACGAATGAAGAGATAAAATATATTCAAACCACTCTCAAGAAAGATCCGACCAAAAACGCGTCGGAGGCATTCATTGAGATCTATAAGAGAATTAGACCGGGCGATTTAGCTACAGCTGAGAATGCTAAGAGCTTGATAGAGGCTATGTTCTTTAGGTTTGACCGCTATGATCTTACTCAGGTAGGCAGATTTAAGATCAATCAAAGATTAAATCTTTCCAGCACTTCTAAAGTCTTGGAGCTTGACGACATTATCAATATCATTAGAAATATCATAAAGTTAAACAATGAGCAGACTGCTGAACCAGACGATATCGATCATTTGGGAAACAGAAGGGTGCGCCCAGTTGGTGAACTTTTAGAAGGAAAGCTTAGAATAGGTTTGGCTAGATTAAAGCGTGTTGTCCAGGATAGAATGTCTACTTTAGAAGTAGAAACTTTGGCTCCGGTTCAATTGGTAAATGCCAGACCATTGGTTTCGGTTGTTAAAGAATTCTTTTCTTCTTCTCAGCTTTCCCAGTACATGGAACAGGTCAATCCTTTGACCGAAGTTGAGCATAAGCGCAGAATTTCTGCGATGGGTCCTGGCGGTCTTACAAAAGAAAGGGCCGGTTTTGAAGTTCGCGATGTACACAGGTCTCACTACGGTAGAATTTGTCCTATTGAAACTCCAGAAGGATCAAATATCGGTTTAGTCAATCACTTGGCTAACTTTTCACGTATCAATTCTCTCGGTTTCTTAGAAACCCCTTATGTTGTTGTTAAAAAGGGTGTTATTACCAAGGAGATAGTTTGGCTTAATGCTTTAGACGAAGAGAAATATAAAATTGCTCATGGTGGAGTTGAATTTGATGACAATTTTAAAATTAAAAATAAAATGGTTGAAGCCAGAATTGGCGGTGAACCAAACGTTTGTGAAAGAGATGAAGTTGATCTTATCGACGTTGCTCCAAACCAAATGATCTCGGTTGCGACATCGCTTATTCCTTTCTTGGAACACGATGATGCTACTAGAGCGCTCATGGGTTCGAACATGCAAAGGCAAGGAGTTGTTTCCATAACAGCTGAGGCTCCTTATGTAGGCACAGGCATGGAAGATAAAGTCGCTAGAGATTCTGGGCATTTAATCGTAGCCGATGAACCGGGCGAAATTATGGAAGTTGACGCCAGAAATATTGTTTTTAAAACTAAATCAGGAGTTAAAAAATATACTTTAAATAAATTTAAGAGATCTAACCAATTTACTTCGATCTCTCAAAGACCGCTCGTAAACAGGGGCCAGAAAATTAAAAAAGGAGATATTTTGGCTGATGGACCTTCTACGGACAATGGAACTTTGGCATTGGGTCAAAATTTGTTGGTATCATTCGTTTCTTGGGAAGGATTAAATTTCGAAGATGCTATTATTCTTTCGGAAAGAGTTGTTCAGAAAGATAGATTTACATCTATTCACATCGAGCATTTTGATTGCGATGTTCGCGATACTAAACTTGGTCCAGAAATAACCACTCCAGATATTCCAAACGTTTCCGAAGAGAAACTTAAGAATTTAGATGAGGAAGGCATTGTTAGGATCGGCGCAGAAGTAAGATCTGGTGATATTTTGGTTGGTAAGATCTCTCCAAAAGGTGAGAGCGAACTTACTTCAGAAGAAAGATTGTTAAGGGCTATTTTCGGTGAAAAAGCTCGCGATGTTAAAGATACTTCACTTACAATGTCTCATGGTAAATCCGGCCGTATCGTAGGAATAAAGATCTTTGATAGGGATAAGGGTGATAAATTAGAACCAGGAATTATTAGAAGAATTCAAGTTGAAGTAGCTCAGCTTAGAAAAGTTATGGCTGGTGATAAATTAGCCGGTAGACACGGTAATAAGGGTGTTATTTCTCAGGTTAGACCAGTAGAAGATATGCCTTATTTGGCTGATGGTACCCCTGTGGATATTATTTTAAATCCTCTTGGTGTGGTTTCTCGTATGAACCTTGGACAGGTGCTTGAAACCCACTTGGGTTGGGCAGCTAAAACATTAGGATATAGAGCTCTTACACCAGCTTTGTCAGGAGCAAATGAGGATCAAATTAAAGCGGAGCTTAAAAAAGCTGGTCTTCCTGAAAGCGGTAAGGTTACATTGTATGATGGACGTACTGGCAAGCCGTTCGACAAGGAGGTTACGGTTGGAGTTATTTATATGCTCAAACTCAATCACTTAGTTGAAGATAAGATCCATATGCGTTCGATCGGTCCATATTCCTTGATCACTCAGCAGCCACTTGGAGGAAAGGCTCAATTTGGAGGTCAGAGATTCGGAGAAATGGAAGTCTGGGCCTTAGAGGGTTATGGCGCAGCCAATATTTTACAAGAAATTTTAACTATTAAATCAGATGATGTCTTGGGAAGAGCCGCAGCTTATGAATCGATCATTAAGGGGGAAAAGATCAAGAGTCCGAACATTCCAGCTTCATTCAATGTGTTATTAAGCGAATTAAAATCATTGGGGTTAAACGTCGAACTCCTTAGAGAAGGTGATGAAAACTATGATGGATAGTCTTAAAGGTATAAAACTAAGAATTGCTTCTCCTGAAGATATTTTAAAGTGGTCTTTTGGCGAAGTAATTAAGCCGGAAACTATTAACTATAGAACTCAACGTCCAGAAAAAGATGGTCTTTTTTCTGAAAGGATTTTCGGTCCGACAAAGGATTGGGAATGTTATTGTGGAAAATATAGGCGCATTAGATATAAGGGTATTGTTTGTGATAAGTGCGGAGTTGAAGTGACTCGATCGATAGTAAGAAGAGAAAGAATGGGTCATATCAAATTAGCGACACCGGTCGCCCATATTTGGTTCTTAAAAAATGCTCCATCTAAAATAAGTTTGATGCTTGATATTCCGCTTCCGAAAGTTGAAAAGGTTATTTATTATGCCGCTTTTGTTATTACTTCGGTTAATGAAGAAAATAAAAAGCGAGCCCTTGAAGATCTCGACAAAGAATATAAGACTCGTAAAAAATCAGCTCCTAACGAGGGTGTTGATCTGGATCAGCTTAAAGCTGGCTTTTCAGAAACCAAGTCTATGCTCAATAGTTTGAAGATCGGATCTGTTTTGGGCGAAGTTGAATATCATAAGTTAGCTAGAAGGTTTGGCGATGTTTTTGAGGCTGGCACCGGAGCCGACGCTATTAGAAAAATTTTAGAAGAACTCGATCTAGAAAAAATAATTTCTGAAATTAAGAAGGAGCTTGAAGGTAAAAATTTCATAACTAATCCGCTTGACGAAAGAAGGCTTTTGAAGAGGCTTAGAGTGGCCACTTCAATGCTTAAAAATAATATTAGGCCGGAATGGATGGTAATAACCGTTCTTCCTGTGCTTCCTCCTGATCTGCGACCGATGGTTGCTTTGGACGGCGGACGTTATGCCACTTCAGATCTTAATGATCTGTACAGAAGAGTTATTAATAGGAACAACAGATTAAAGAAGCTTTTGGAATTAAAAGCTCCGGATGTGATCGTTGTAAATGAAAAGAGAATGCTTCAGGAATCAGTTGATTCTTTGATCGATAACGCTGCTCGTTTTGGATCTCAGGAAATGTCCAGTCAAAAGAGGCCGTTAAGGTCTTTGGCGGATATGTTAAAGGGAAAGCAAGGAAGATTCAGACAGAACTTGCTTGGAAAACGCGTAGATTATTCTGCTCGTTCAGTTATTGTGGTTGGTCCTCAGTTAAAAATTTCAGAATGCGGTCTTCCAAAGAAGATGGCTTTGGAATTATTCAAACCATTTGTGATCAGCAAGATCTTGGAAAGGGGACTTGCTCATAATATTAGAAATTCAAACAGGCTTATTGAACAAGCCCCTCCGGAGGTTTGGGCTATTCTTGAAGAGGTCATTGCCAACAAAAAAGTTTTATTGAACCGTGCTCCAACTCTTCACAGACTTGGCGTTCAGGCTTTCACTCCTTTGCTTACTGAGGATCTAGCTATTCGTTTACCGCCATTGGTCTGCGCTGCTTTTAATGCCGACTTTGATGGGGACCAGATGGCTGTCCACTTGCCACTTTCAGATGAAGCTCAAAAAGAAGCTACCGAGATGATGCTTTCCAGTCAAAATCTTTTGAAGCCGGCCACTGGTGAGCCAATTACTGTTCCTGCTCAGGATATAGTTTTGGGTTGTTATTATCTAACTAAAGTTGTAAAAAATACCAAGGGCGAGGGTAAAATTTTTGCTACAAATGAGGAAGCTTTATTGGCTTTTGAAATGGATTTTGTGGCTATTAACGCCTTGATAAAAGTTGGAAAATTAGAGACCTCTATTGGCAGATTGATCTTTAATTCGATATTGCCTGAGGGTTTTGGATATATAAATGAAATGGTGAATAAAAAGGTTCTTCCAAAGATCATTTCAAAGATCATCAAGGATTGTGGAATTGAAAAGACCGCTGATTATATAGATGCGATAAAGAAGATCGGTTTTGAATATGCTTCTCGTTCAGGTATTACTTGGGCTATGAGCGATTTGATCATTCCTAAGGAAAAATATGAAATCATAGAAAAAGCGGATGAAGAAGTTATGAAGATTAGGGGTCAGTATGAAGACGGATTATTAACTGATTCCGAAAGAAAATCAAAAGTTATTAAGACGTGGGAAGAAGTTAAGGCTAAGGTTGCTAAATTGGTGCCAAAAGCGATGCTTGAAGATAATCCGATATTTTCCATTATCGATTCTGGAGCCAGAGGTAGTTGGGCTCAGCCTGTTCAAATGATCGGTATGAAGGGTTTGGTGCAAAATCCAAAAAATGAACCTATTGAATTGCCTATTAAGTCTTCTTTGAAAGAAGGTTTAACTGTTTTGGAATATTTCAACTCAACTCACGGTGCTAGAAAGGGATCCACTGATACTGCTTTAAAAACGGCTTCTGCTGGATATTTAACTCGTAGATTGGTTGATGTTTGTCAGGACTTGGTTATCAATGAAGAAGATTGTAAAACAAAAGAAGGTATTGTTTTGCACAGAAAGGATGGCAGTGAGGCTGGTCAAGTTTTCGGATATGGCAATCAGCTTTTCTCTAGAACCGCGGTTGACGAAGTTAAAGTTGATGGAAAGGTTTTAGTTGAAGCTGGAGAGATCATTTCTAAAGAAAAAGCTGAATTGATCGCAAAATCCACTGTTGAGTCTGTAAAAATAAAGTCCCCAATTACTTGTAAGAGCTTGTATGGTATTTGTGCTAAGTGCTACGGATATGATCTGGGCTATAATAAGCCGGCTAAGCCTGGTTTGGCTGTTGGTATCATTGCCGCTCAATCAATTGGTGAGCCGGGAACTCAGCTTACTATGAGAACTTTCCATACTGGAGGTGTGGCTGGTGCAGATATTACCCATGGTTTGCCTAGAATCGAAGAAATCTTTGAATGTCGTCCGCCAAAAGGTAGATCTTTTATCGCTGTTGAGGATGGCGTTGTTGAGGAAATAGAAGAAAAAGGTTTGGCAAAAATAATCAAAGTTAAATCAGACGAGAAAAAGAAAAAAAATATTGCCGAATACCAAGTTCCAAGAATTTCTACTCTATTCGTTAAAATTGGAGATATCGTTAAAAAGGGTGATCAACTCTGTGAAGGAAATATGGACCTTAAGGAAATATTTGAATTTAAGGGTGGAGAGGAAGTAGAAAAATATGTTATAAATGAAGTTCAAAAAATTTATTTCAGTGAAGGTGCTCCTATCAACAACAAACACATCGAAGTTATTGTTAAGCAGATGTTCTCTCGTGTTCAAGTAAAAGATCCAGGTGATTCTTTGTTCGTGCAGGGAGATATCATAGAAAAGTCTCTATTCTTAGAAACTGGCAAGGCTCTTAAAAAAGCAGGAAAAACTCCGGCGAAAGCTGCTCAGAAATTAATGGGTATAACTAAAGTTGCTCTTTCCACTGAAAGCTTCTTGTCCTCTGCTTCTTTCCAAGAAACCGCTCGTGTGCTTATCAATGCCGCTTGCGAAGGCAAGGTTGATAAACTCAGAGGCCTTAAAGAGAACGTTATTATCGGAAGACTTATACCTGTTGGTTCTGGCTTAGTAGCTAGAGATACCAAAGAACAGGAGGAGGAAGTTGAAGAGTCTAAATAAATTCAAATTAACGAGCAAGCTCTCCCACTTACTTGTAAGTGGGAGAGTAAACTTGCAAAATATACTTTTATCTGCTAAATTAATGAAACTATGTCAACGAAAATCAAAAAAAATTCAGAAGGAAAAAAAGTTTACGAACTAGCTTTTTTACTTAAAGATCCATCTTTGGATAAAGTAGTTCTTGATTTTTTAGCTCAGCACAAAGCTGTTGTTATTGATCAGTCTCCAATAAATTCCATAAAGTTGGCTTATCCGATCAAGAAACATGTAACTGGTTTTTTTGGCGTTATAAATTTAGAAGCAGAACCGGATAATATAAAGGCTCTTTCAACTGCCTTAAATCTAAGCGCTGATGTTTTAAGATTTTTGATCATTGCAGTTCCTAGTGTCAAAAAATCTTCAGAGAGGACCGAACCAAGAAAAGTAAATAAAACCGAAGCTACTACTTCAAATTCCGTACTTTCCAATAAGGATCTCGAAGATAAATTGGAAGAAATTTTAAAGTAATATGAATTTAAATAAAGCACAATTAATTGGAAGAATTACCAGTGATCCCGAAGTGAGAGCTTTACCTTCTGGAATATCAGTAGCTAAATTTGGACTTGCTACAAATCATATTTATAAAACTAAGGAAGGCGAGAAAAAAGAAACCGCTCAGTTCCATAATTGTGTAGCTTTTGGTAAGCTTGCCGAGATCATCAAGCAATGGGCCAAAAAAGGCCAGGAGGTCTATGTTGATGGCCGAATAGAATATCGATCTTGGGACAAAAAAGATGGCGGTAAGGGATATATCACAGAAATCATGGTAGAGAATTTTCAAATGGGAGCTAAGGCTAAGGGAAGCGATGACGGGGGGCGAGCGCCTGCTAGAGAAAGGAACGAGGAATCAGACCACGTAGTTCCAGTTATCGATCTCAACGAAGAAAACGAAAATAAAGAAGAAGATTTACCATTTTAATAAATAATTAATAAATTTAAAATATGTTCCAGTGCTTTTTCTGCTCACAAAATTTAAAAACTATAGATTATAAAGATACCGAAATTTTAAGAAGGTTCGTTTCGGGTCAGGGCAAGATCATTGATCCAAGGTATTCAAGCACTTGCTCTAAGCATCAGAGGCTTTTGTCTCAGGCTATTAAGAGGGCGAGATATTTAGCCCTTCTTCCCTTTGTCAGAAAATAATTCGTAAATGTTTTCACTAGACGAAAAAATATTCAATTTAATCCATCAATTAGTCGGCAAGAGCCGACTTCTTGATTTATCGGCTATATTTTTTGCCGATTATTCTGGCTATATATTGATTTTAATAGCTTTAGTTTTGATATTTTCTTTAAAAAAATATAAAGAGCGGGTTTTAAATTTGGCTTTTATATCTCTAACATTGCTCTTATCGGATGGGATCATCACCCAAACTATCAGATTTTTCTTTTTCAGAAAAAGGCCTTTTGTTGAATTGGATTTCATACCACTGATAAATAAATCGGCCTTGGAGGCATCTTTTCCTTCTGGTCATGCGAGTTTTTTCTTTGCATTGGCTTTTGCTATTTTTTATCTAGGTGAAAAACGCTGGTCCATGTTTTTTGTGACCATTTCGCTTTTAATGGGTATTTCTAGGGTGTATGCGGGCGTTCATTGGCCATTGGATATTATCGGCGGTATGGTAGTTGCTTTTATAAGCGCTTATATAGTAAAGTTCCTTTTAGAACCTAAAAAGCAGTAAACCTTAGGAGGAGATATGAGCTTGAAAGTCTTGGCCAGGGTCCAGCTTTCTGTGTTAAAGAATGGGATGCTACTTGCCTTTGTCGTAATGATGGCATTCTATCTGTTCCATTGGATATGGGGCTTTGTACTGTCGTTCGGGTACAATCCATTTTCAATGGCGTGGGCCAACTTTGTTTTTAAGGCGGCCATATTTCTAGTCATGGCTTATTCGATAGGCTTGGCTTTTGAAACCGATCTATTCAAGAAAATTATTTTAGATTTCTTGGGTGGATTGCCCGTGATCGGAGTCTTAGTCCAGTCACTCAATCATTTTGAGAGAATCAAAAGAGAGGGCGTTCCCGAAGTTAAATTTGAGCTAACTCCTGGCAGCGGTATCTGGTTAAAGGGTTGGGTTTCAAAAGAATGGAAGGATGAAACAAGCGGAAAAATAGTTTGTGGTGTAGTTCTTCCGATGTTCGTTCACCCGATAGGCGCCTATACCTGTATAGAAAAAGACAGACTCGTTTATACCGGAAGACAGGCTTTGGAAAACATTGCCGATTGTCTTTCCGGGGGATTGATAGGTAGAAGATAGATATGAAGCCCTCTCGCACTAATAAGGCGAGGGGGTTTTTCTTTTAGAGATTTATTAATAAACTTGCTTTTTTATAGGGGGGGGGGTAAACTTATGCTTATAAGGATATAAAAATAAATTAAAGATATCTTTTTTAAGGTATGTATAAATTAAACAAGATTCAAGGTTTTGTCGCTATGCCCATAATTATTGGTAGTGCTATTTTAGTAGTTGGTGTTTTGGGTGGATTAGCTTATGAATATAAAAATGATAAATCAATTTTATCTTCAATAAATAAAAATAATCTATTGGCGCAGGTTAGTGGTATAACTAACCCAACCATTACAGTTCTTTCTCCAAACGGAGGAGAAAATTTTTTACAGGAGAAGGATATGGTAATTACATGGACATCGGCGAATATGGGTTCTTTGAATGTGGAAATTGATTTATTGAATACCAGTGGAGCTATTATGGAGAATTATCGGATTGTCCTTGAAACTACCAATACAGGTTCTTATACCTGGACGATTCCGTCAACCTTGCCGATTGGAAGTTATAAGATTTTCGTTTCTTCAAAAGATCGCGGTCCATCTGCTGGAGATTACAGTGATACTTTTTTTAATATTGTTTCAGCAACTGATAATTTAAAAATTATTTCTCCAAGTTCTGGTGAACAACTTACCGCTGGTCAAACCTATAGTGTCAGGTGGACTGGCTTGTCTTCTGGTAATAATGAATACTCAGTTTATTTAATTGGTGGAACTCTTTATTCTTCCGGTGTTTTTCTTGGTACCGCTCAAGAAATGGATAAAGATATTAAAAGTGTTTCTGTTATGATCCCTTCAAATCTTTCCGCTGCAAGTAATTACCAAATTAAATTTATTGGTAAGGCTTTTGAGTCTACTAGTGAAGTATTTAGAGTTAATATCCCACCCCTCCCAATAATTACTGGGCTTTCTCAAACATCAGGGCCGATTGGTACGAAGCTTCAGGTTTATGGAAATAATTTAAGCAATATAATTAGTGCAACACTAACTCAACGTTTGTGTTGTAAGTATTACAAGGGAACAAGTTATCCCGTGGAGTGGTCATCTGTTAGTAATACAGAATTTGGAATTCCTATTCCTTCAATAGCTTCTGGTGATTATATTATTGACGTATGTACTTCTTCGGGGTGTTCTTCGTCTTCTGTGGAGTCTGTGGATACGCCAGTTTTTACAATTTCTGCGCCTTCCTCAATCAAGGTTATTAATCCAAATGGAGGAGAAAATTTACTAAGAGGCTCTAGTATTGATATTACGTGGGCTGATTCGGGTTTGATTAGTTCGGATTTTTTACACATATATCTTTATAAGGGTAATAATATTGTTGAGGGTAAGGACGCTATTGGTAGTGTTTATTACTCTGGTTCATTTCCCGTTTTGGATCAAATAACTTCTCCTGCAAATGGTAAGGATAGTTTTACATGGACAATCCCAGCTTCATTGCCGGATGGTAGTGATTATCGAATCGGTATTGTGGGGGCGGGCGAATTTGATCAAAGTGACTCACCACTTACTATTACCGCACCGGTTATTGATAATTTAAGAATTATTTCCCCTAGTTCTGGTGAACAACTTACCGCTGGTCAAACCTATAGTGTCAGGTGGACTGGCTTGTCTTCTGGTAATAATGAATACTCAGTTTATTTAATTGGGGGGATTGATAGATCTCAATGGTCTCTTGGTACTGCCTATGAAATGGATAAGGATATTAAAAGTGTTTCGGTTACGATTCCTTCAAATGTTCCAAATTCTAGTAGTTACCAAATTAGATTTATTGGTAAGGCTTGGCAATCTGACAGCGATTTTTTTACTATTATCGCTAAACCAACCTGCACTGCCTCAACTTCTTGCGTGCCGCAATATTGCCAATATGCCGGCGATTTACAGAATTGTACAGTGACAAATACTGATTGCTCAACTTCCTCATATACAACGGGAAGTTGTGCTACCACACCACCAATGCCGACTTGTACCGCTTCAACTTCTTGTGTTTCTCAATATTGCCAATATGGCGGAGATCTTAAAAAATGCACTGTAAGGAAAACTGATTGTTCCGCTTCTTCATATACAACAGGTGGCTGTAAGTCAGCGCCATCAACTTTTACTGTTTGTGATTCTACAGCTAAGGCCATAGTTGATTCAGTGGGTGGTTGTGAGAAGATTGATAAGGCATTGTATTCAAATATTTATAATGTTTGTTGTGTTTCGGTAGTGGTAACTAAAGAATCTCTACTTTCATTGTTAAATACTGCGTTGGCCAATGGTGTTATAAGTAGCACGGAAAAAACCGCATTACTTACAGCTCTTAATTCATATCTTAAATAACAACTATGAGAAAAATAATTATTTTTAGCTTATTTTCTGCGATTTTATTTTCCTATCAAATATCTTTGGCTGAATCTTATCCGACAACTTGTCCAACTGAGGCGCAAGGTATTTTAAAGGCAGTTGGAGGATGCTCTGCGATAGACTGTAAAACTTATTCCAATATTTGTGCTAAGTGTTGCGTTGTAGTTACTGCGCCAGTAAAAGTCACGACACCAGCCCCAGCTCCAGCTAAAACCTCAGTTCAACAGCCCATAACTGAATTGCCATTAGTTGCAACTTCCACGGAAAACTCAGATCTATCTACCGGCATTGATTCTTCTTCAGAGGTAGTTGAGACAATTATTCCATCCACTGAAAAAACCGCTGAGCTAACCCCCGAACCCCCAGTAAAGAAAGAACCTCAAAATATCTTAGTTAGATTTTTTAATTGGTTGTTTAGAAGAAATAAATAAAATAAATTAATATAAAACTCCTCATTAACAATTGAGGAGTTTTATAATTCGGGTTAGTATATATTTTATATGAGATATAATAGATTTTTTGGAAACTTTAATTTAAAAGACGAAAAAATAAGATCTTCAGATGAAGAGCTTATTAATCAACTTAAAAATGTTTTGCGGTTAAATAATGGCGATGAAATTATTTTGTGCGACGGAAAGTTAAATGAAGCTTCTTGTGTAATAGAGAGTATCGGTAGAAGTGAAGTTATATTTAAAGTTATAAAAGTTTGGCAGAATAAAAAAGAGTTTTCAAAAGATATTATTCTTTATTGCTCTGTTTTGAAGAGGGAAAATTTTGAGCTTGTTATTCAAAAAGCCGTAGAGTTGGGGGTAAAAGAAATAGTTCCGATAATAGCCAAAAGAACAGTGAAATTAGGCCTCAGAGAAGACCGGGCCCAGAAGATAATCAAAGAGGCGGCAGAGCAGTCGGGAAGGGGAATTTTGCCTATTTTAAGCCAAGAAATGCCCCTTGGGGATGCAGTTGCGTTAGCAGAAGCCAATGATATTAATTTATTTTTTGAATTAGATAAAAAATCTATTAATGATGCTGGGATAGATTTTTCTAAATATAAAAAAATCGGGATCTTTATAGGACCGGAAGGTGGTTGGCATCCAGAAGAATTAAGTTTAATTTCTTCTTTAGATAGGCAAAATTTTAAAGTTTTAGGCCTTTCTCCTTTCACCCTAAGAGCAGAAACAGCTGCGATCACAGCTGTTAGTATAGTTACGCAATCCCGCACCTTTTGAGAATCGGGTTTGAGGTGTCAAGTTTTTCTTTTTTAAAAAATAAAGCCCACTTTAAATGTGGGGTAATGTTATATTTGAGCAAAATTTTACTTGCTATTCTCAAAAGGTGCGGGATCAACTATTTCAATAACTGCTTTTTGAAGACCAAAGTGAATAGCTGAGTGTCTATCGGCAAACCAAACATCTACTCTGTTTTGATATCTTTGATTCATGCGGTCATCTACCGTGAAGATCTTATCTCCAAAGATTGATGGGATCTTTATTTTTGTTCCAAACGGTAAAAAGTTAGCAGCTACAATTCCATCATAAACATGCTTTCCTGAGGCGGCAATGAATGGGGTGCTATCAGTTTGATCTTTTGTAGAGGAATAGGCGGTTAGCTCAACTTCGATCTGGCGATTTGCGGTTTTAGCTATTATTGGTGAAGTTGACCCTAAAAGCGGGATGATATTGTTTATATCTGGTCCATAGAAAGAAATAGCCAAGGCGGTTGGGGTCATAGATAGAGATAAAGATAGGGAAAATAAGGCCATTAAAGCTCCTTGGCCGTATTTTATAGCCGTTTTATTGTATAGCTTATGTATTTTATTGAATATTTCCATTTTGTTCTTAGAATAAAAACACCCCTTTCGGGGTTGATTGTAATCTCAATATTACATATATATTAGCACAGATCGGCTATCTTGTCTATTTTTATAAAAAGAAACCCGCCAGAGGTCCAGGGGGACATGGCGGGAGTGATCCCATAATCTTCTTTTTACTAATTTAAAGGCGGGTTCACCTGAACCGGCCAATCGCTTTCTTTTACTGTAACAACGGCATAGGAAACACTGTTATCCATCAGTTGCTGTAGGTCTCCTTTGTGGAAGCTACGTGCCCACCGGAACTTAATTGTTGGCATTGTCACTTTTTCGTCTATTTTGACGCGAATTTTCTCCAGGGGAAGAGACGAGACGGCGTAGGTGCCGTCGTTCATTTCCCAGGCGAACTTTGTCGATAACGTTGTTTTTGTCGCTGTGTTGATATCTCCCATGATCAGGAAGAAGCTGGCGGAAGTTTTCGAATTGACTTCGGTTTGTTCTGCCATCTTCTGCAGTTTGTGTTCGCCTTTTAATATCTGTTCAGCCGGAGAAGGTGACTGACTGTATTCTCCCCGTAAGAAAATACTGGACAAAGCACCTACTAATATTACTGCTATTGATAGTTTATTTAATTTCTTTATTAGTTTATTCCCTTCCATTGTTGGATGATTATTCATACTATTCCTCTTTTTAAGGTGCAATTTTTTCCATCTAGACATTTAAGTCGAAATGAATTTTGGTTATACTACATTATATTGTAAATGTTAATAGCAATAAAAAACTAGCATTTCAGCTGTTTTATAATTTATCTTTTAATTAATTTGTGCCCGAGGAGAGAATCGAACTCTCATGGATGTTATCCGCGCGATTTTGAGTCGCGTGCGTCTGCCAATTCCGCCACCCGGGCATTTATTATCTTTTCAAGAATGATTGTATTATAATAAATAATGTTATGCAATTCAATCAAGTAAATAATCAGGAGCCGATCTTCCATATTGAGGTTGATAAAATAAAACCAAATCCTTATCAGCCTAGGAAAAATTTTGAACCGGAAGCGCTTAATGAATTAGCCAGTTCTATTAGAGAATACGGAATTCTGCATCCTTTGGTTGTCACAAAAATAGAAAAAACTTCTTCAAATGGAACCGAGGTTGAGTATCAGCTTATTTCCGGAGAAAGAAGGCTTATGGCTTCTAAGTTGGCCGGACTTGAAAGGGTTCCGGTCATTGTAAGAGCCGCAATGACCGACAGGGAGCGTCTAGAACTTGCGATCATTGAAAATATTCAAAGAGAAAATTTAAATCCTTTAGAAACGGGCAGGGCCTACGTAAAGCTTCAGGAACAATTCGGCTTGACCCAAAGAGAGATTGCTGTGCGAGTTGGAAAGAGCAGGGAATCGGTTGCAAACACAATGCGTCTTTTAAATCTTCCGAGTTTCGCTCAAGAAGCTTTGTCCAAAGGACAGATCAATGAAAGCCAGGCCAGGCTTCTTTTGATGGTGTCTGATATGAAAGAGCAGCAGGCGATATTCAATGATCTGGTTATGAATAGTTTGAGTGTTCGTGAATTACGAAGTCGAATAAAAAGAAATCCAATAGCTGGAGGAGAAAAACCAATTGATAAAATATCTTTTGATACATCTTCTTCCATGCGACCAAAAACTGATCCAGAAATTACTTCGCTAGAAGAGCAGCTTATGGAAGTGTTAGGAACAAAAGTGAAAGTTCAATCCGAGGGGGAGGGCGGAAAGTTAATGATAAATTTTTATTCCAAAGAAGAATTGCAGGGTCTTATTGATAAATTGGTTCAAAAAAGAATGAGCCAGGCGACACATCGAGAAGACGATTTTTATAGCGCTCAGGCAGCTCCGATCATTGAGAATAAGCCCTTACATCAGGAGGTAATAGCCGAGAAAGCTCCTGTTTATACAGAACAGCCAGAAACACCGGTGCTTGCTTCTCAGGGTGAAGCTACCACGGAAGTTGAGGCAAATCTAGAAGCTCCCGAAGAACATTTAAGTCTTCCGTCTGAACAAGAAGTTCCTAAGTTTTCTGAGGTTGAAGAAGAAAAATTACTTATAGAGAGAATACCTGATCTAAATCCAGATGATGCGCCGATGATTATAAGGCATGACGATGAATATCAAATACCTATACGCAGAGGGGGACAATTATCAGACGATGGATTTGTGGTGTAGTTTTTGTTTTGGCTGACGATCTTAGAATAGTTGATAGCTTATTTCTTTCACTTCTTTTATTGTTTTTATTTTCAAAATAAGCTTTTCTATTTTATCTGTAGTGGTTAGATCGCATTTGAATTTCAGTACTGGGAATTTAGCATTGGAAATGGTGTTGATCGCGAGAATGTTTACGTGATTTCTGGAAAAGATAGCAGTGATCTCTTTGAGAAGGCCTATTTTATCTTCAACGGTAATTTTAATATCACTGCTGGTAATTTCAGTAGCGGCTAATTTTTTCTCTTTTGCTTTTAGCCCACTTTTAATATGATTTTTAGCGTTGGTGCTTTTTACGAAATTTAGCCATGATTCAGATGGTTTTTTATTTTTTTGAGTGAATATTTCCAGAATATCTCCGGAATGAAGTTGGTGATCCAGCGGTACGATCTTGCCATTCACTTTTGCACCCGAACAGCTGTTTCCTATATCTGTATGAATTTGATAAGCAAAATCAACCGGTGTTGATCCTGTCGGCAGATCTACCACTTCGCCCTTAGGGGTAATAACGAAGATCCTATCTTGAAAAAAATCTATCTTTAAAGATTCCAGAAATTCTTCCGGGTTAGAAAATTCATTTTGCCAATTTCTGAGCTGGTTCACCCATTGTAATTCTTTTTTATTGGCGAAACTGGCCTTATTGTTCAAATATTGCTTTGTGCTTTTAGACATTTCGTAGGCCCAGTGCGCAGCAATTCCAGTTTCGGACTCTTTGTGCATCTCTTCTGTCCTTATCTGAATTTCGGTTATTTTATTATCGATAAAAAATACCGTTGTATGTAAGCTGCGATAGCCATTGGGTTTTGGGAGGGCAATATAGTCTTTTATTTTGTTTGGGAGAGGGGGCCAGTTATTATGTATGATCCCTAGAGCCGCATAGCAGTCTTCAATATTTTTAACAACGATCCTAAGCGCCATCAGATCGTATATTTTTTCAATATTCATATCTTCGCGCAAAAGTTTTTTGTATAAGCTGGAATATCTTTTGGCTCTATAGTCTAGTTTTAAGACCTCAATTCCGGCATCGGTTAGGGCTTTATTTAAAACTGGTTTTGCTTTTTCTACATAAGAGGCTCTTTCATCATATTTTTCCTTAACATTCTCTATGAGCCAGCGATATTCTTTTGGATAAATATAGGGGAAGGCCAGGTCTTCTAATTCTCCGCTGATCCATTGCATCCCGAGTCTATAAGCTAGGGGAGCGTATATTTCAGAGGTTTCTAGGGCGATCCTTTTTTGTTTTTGAGGCGGAAGGGCGGAGAGGGTTTGCATATTATGCAGCCTGTCGGCTAATTTGATAAAAATCACTCTCAGATCTTGGCTAAGAGCCAGCATCATCTTTCGAAGATTTTCAACTTGTCTTTCTATTCCGGAATATTTTATTTTTCCTAGCTTTGTAACGCCTTCTACTAAAAAGGCCACTTCTTCTCCGAATTCTGTTTTAATTTGTTCGGAGGTATAGGCGGTGTCTTCAACTATGTCATGAAGCAATCCGGCGGCAATGCTGTCTTCATCGAGACCCCATTCGGCGATAGTTTCGGCTGTAGCTAAAACGTGATTGAAATATGGTTCGCCATTTTTCCTTTTCTGTCCACGATGCAGATCTTGGGCTAGATCGTAAGCCTTTTTAATTTTTTTGTTATCTTTTATTAGATTTTCTATTTTAGTAGCTTTGTTCATATAAATAAAAGCGGACTAACCACTAAGAAGTAGTGTGTTAGTGACAGAGATTTATTTAATTATAGCCTTACTAGCGGCTAATTTCTAATGCGCTATTTTATCTGGTCTGTTATTTACACATTTAACATTACTACATCGCTCCGGAATGGTTTTAGTTCCTTGCCCCTCACAAGTGCATGACTTGATTCGGAACTGTGGAACTAATCTGATCACTTAAGTTTATCTGGTCTGTTGTTCGGACATTTCACGTTACTGCATCGCTCCGGAATGGTTTTAGTTCCTTGCATCATAAGGGATTTGCAAAGTTCGCAGATCTTTCCGGTTGGACGAGCCTTTATTGCAAAATTGCATTTAGGATAATTAGAGCAAGAGTAAAATGGGCCGAATCTTCCGCGTCGTTCGACTATTTCTCCTCCGCCAGCTGGCGAAACGCATTTTGGGCATTTTACTCCTGTTTTTGCCTTAGCCTCTTCTTCGGGGCTTCTTTTAATAAATTTACATTTAGGGTAATTATTACAAGAAATGAATTTACCAAAACGGCCTTCGCGTTCTATGAGTTTTCCGGTTGCGCATTCCGGGCATTTTTCACCTGTTTCTTTCGGCCCTTCCATTATAGATCCGTCCGCTTTTCTGGCGCCGGCGCATTCAGGGAATTTGGCGCAACTTAAAAATTTACCGTTTTTGGCGAGCTTTATGACCATTGGTCCGCCGCAGATCGGGCATTTTTCTTCGGCGTTTCCGAGATTGGTTATTTTTTCAATTTTATCTTTTGATCGGACATCTTTAGAGAATGGTCCATAGAAATCTTTCAAAACTTTTTCATATTTTATTTTTCCTTCAGCTATTTCATCAAGTTCGTTTTCCATTTCAGCGGTAAAGGAATCGTTGATGTATTTTTCAAAGTTATTTTCGAGGAAGGTACTAACCACTTCGCCGGTATCGGTAGGGTGGAGAGTTTTTCCTTCTTTGGTCACATAGCCGCGATCAATGATCGTTTTGATTATGGATGCGTAGGTGCTAGGCCTTCCAATTTCTCGTTTTTCTAGCTCTTTTACCAGTCCGGCTTCGGTATAGCGGCCGGGCGGTTCAGTCTGTTTTCCTTGACTATTGATTTCTATTAATTTAATTTTTTCTTTTTCGGATAATTTTGGTATCTGGACTTCTTCGCTTTGAGCTTCCTGGTCCGCTGCGAGCCATCCGGCAAAAACAGTAACGCTCCCAATTACAGAAAAATTAGGGATCAAGCCCTCTTTGTCTATATTGGCGGACACTTTTGTTTTAAGTATCTTAGCGTCAGCCATTTGGGAGGAGACAGTTCTTTCCCAGATCAATCTATAAAGCCTGGCTTGTTCTTCATTCGCGCCGGCGGTTTTTAATTCAAAATTTGTAGGACGAATGGCTTCGTGCGCTTCTTGGGCGCTCTTACTCTTTGTTTTATAAACTCTCGGTTCTACATATTCCTTTCCATAATTTTTTTCTATTGTCTTGTGAATTACCGGCGTTGCTTCCTTGCTGATATTAACGCTGTCAGTTCTCATATATGTTATAAGACCCTGTTCGTACAGTTTTTGAGCTACGCCCATTGTGCGTGATGGAGAAAATCCAAGTCTCGAGCTGGCTGTTTGTTGCAGTGTTGACGTGGTAAATGGAGCGCGAGGAGAGCGTTTAGTTTCAGTTTGTTTTATTTCAGCTATATGCCATGAGTTTGATCTCGCGATTTCTAAGATCTGATCTGTTTCCTTTTCGTTTTTCGGTTCTTTTTCGCAGGTCAAAGTTATTCCGTCTTTTTTCTCTGTTTCAAATTTACCGGTTATCACCCAATAATTTTCCGGTATAAAAGCTCTAATTTCGCGTTCTTTTTCCATAATAATTCGAAGCGCGGGAGATTGAACGCGTCCAGCGGAAAGGCCATAACGAACTTTTTTCCAAATAAGGCCGCTTAGATCATAGCCGACAAGACGATCTAAAACTCGGCGCGCTTCTTGGGCGTGCCTTAGGTTCTCATCGATCTCTCTGGGATGATCTATCGCTTCTTTTATAGCATTTTCGGTAATTTCATGAAAAACAATTCTCTTGGGGTTTTTTAAACCTGCGGTTTCTTTTAGGTGCCAGGCAATAGCCTCTCCTTCGCGGTCAGGGTCGGTTGCCAGTAAGACTTCTTTTGCGTTCTTGGCGAGGCTTTTGATCTTAGCGACGACATCTTCTTTTCCTTTGGAAATTTCATAATGAGGAATGAATCCGCCTTCAATATCAATTGCTTTCTTATTACTTTTAGGAAGGTCTCGAATATGGCCATAAGAAGACTCAATGATATATTGATCTTTTAAAAATTTTGAAATTGTCTTGGCTTTTGTAGGGCTTTCAACAATTATTAATGTTTTGGTTTTAGTGGCCATTATTTTGTACTTATATTATTAGTATATTCTAGTTTGTATCTTTCTAATTACTAATCCCTAGTCGCTAATTGCTATTTTAGTATGCCTTTAATTGTTAAGAAAGCAATTATTTGATTTGCTTTTTGTACTTGGATTTTAGTTACTTCAGATATTTTGTCAACTGAAACTGGCCATCCAAGCTGATTTATTGCTTCTAAAACTATTTTTTCTTCATTGGTTATTTTATTTTCTTTAACTTGATCAAATAGGGTAGCCGGCTCCTCATTTTCTATGCCGAGATCTTCTAATATGTCTTTGGCACAAGTAACTAATCCGGCGCCCTCCCTTATAAGCTTATGAGAACCTTTATAATTTGGGTGATTGGCTGGTCCTGGAACAACTAATAATTCTCGATTTTGTTCAATGGCAAAGCGGGCAGTAGCTAAAGCTCCTGATTTTTCAGGGGCCTCTATTACAATAGTCGCTAGGCCCAGAGCGCTTACGATCCTATTTCTCTGTATGAAGCTTGAAATATACGGCTTATATTCGTAATGAAATTCACTTACTAAGGCCCCGCCAATTTTAATGATCTTTTGGGATAGATCATAGTTCTGCCGGGGATATATGTTGCCTAGTCCGGTTGGCAATACAGCGATCGTTTTTCCTTTGTCTTCCAGTGTTCCGCTATGCGCCGATTCGTCTATGCCCATAGCCAGCCCACTTATTATTTGAATTCCTGATTGTGAGAGTTCTTTTGCGATCTGCTTTGCCAATAATTTTCCGTTAGACGTGGCCTTACGTGTGCCGACAATAGATATCGATCGAATTTGTTCTAGCGAACCCTGAACATAAATGGCTAGGGGAGGCCACGGTATTTCTTTTAAGTTTTTTGGAAAATTTTCCTCTTCATTGAGGATTAATTTGATACTAGCTTTATTTAACTTTTCAAATTCTTTTTCCGGATCGATCTGAGGGAAGCTGTTTTTAATGTTAAGCCAAGCATCTTTCCAAGAGCTTATTTTTAAAGCTTTTATTTTTTTGTAATCGCTGTTTAAAGCGATGCTTATCGCATTGTAATATAGTTTTTCTTCCATACTGAGTCGGTACTTGCCTGCGCCGGCAGGGAAATTAGATGATTATTAATATTTGTAAACTATTTTATTTAATATAGTGGTTTTTACTGGACAATGATTTTTATTTACCAATTATGCTGCATGAGCGACCAATTGGATTTTTGCTGTCTGACATAATACTTTGTAATTATACTATATGTGTATTTGGGGTCGTGTTTATGCATATGTGTGTATTTGGGCAATATTGGGATTCAATTCTCGTGGCATTTTATGTTAAAATATATTTGATGAATAAATTTTATAAAAATTTATTAAAACATAATTGGTTGTATATTTCCGGAATAATCGTTTTGGCAGTTTTATTGTTTTTATTGAAAATTCATATGGAGTCTTCGATAGAAAAAATAAATACTCAATATAGGACCTTATCTGCTAGGTCTAACTCGTTGCTCTCGCTGGCCACCTTAAGAGGGGATTTTACAAAAGCTAATCCTTATTTCAGTTTTTTGGAAAATATATTGCCTCCCAGAGATCAGCTCTTATCTTTTTCCAAGGAATTGGAAAATATTGCCAGAAAAAATAATTTAGAATTTAATTTCAATTTTGGAGAAGAAAAGCCGGCCTCTGGAAATAATCCCGGACAAATTTATTTCAGAGCGATCGTTAGCGGAAGTTATAACGATATTTACGAATTTTTAAAGGGAACTGAGTTGAGTAGATATTTTATAGATCCTTCCAGTGTAGATCTGATAAAAAAAGGTTCGGTTTTTTCGGCTACTTTTAATGGGAAAGTTTTTTTTAGATAATGGATTTAAATAATATAAAGACAAAATTTAATAATAAACAAAACCTAACTTTTTTTGTTATGGGTATTTTAATGGCCGTGGTAGTTTTAGCTTATATATTTTATTCAATTGATTTTTTAGCTTCAAAAGTTAGGGAGGTGCTTAATGTTGGAAAGGTGACTAATGTAAGTACGGTAAAATTCGATATAGAAAAGATCAAGGTTTTAGAGATCAGTAAGATGCAAAAATAGGGCATGGGTTAGCGGTGTGAATAAAATGTTGTTTTAACACTGGTCTAATTCCTTTTTTTGTAATATATTAATTTATAGTTATTAGTATCGATCTATAAATTGGGCACATAGTTCAG
>Ga0172381_10002012_pt1 | contig 23106 bp, 46 predicted proteins | sample Leawel6488metaG_FD_119754 | JGI IMG/M metagenome (GOLD analysis project Ga0172381, IMG submission 119754) | Leachate microbial communities from a municipal landfill in Southern Ontario, Canada - Leachate well 64-88 metaG | ecosystem: Engineered > Solid waste > Landfill > Unclassified | place...
TACACCTTTCATCGGCTTTGATTTATCGACAAATACCTGAAGTTCGTTGCTTTCGAAGTTAAGATGATGTCCAGCTGCTAGAACCCATCCACGCTTCACTCGACTTGAAGTAGGAGCGCAACATTCGCCGTCTGTCACGATAAGTAAACCATCATATTTACCACGTAAAGCTGGAGAATTTACGACATCTGTTGGAGCTTGAAACGATGTTCCTCCATGCTTTTGACGAGTCTTAGGTGGAACTGCACCTCTACGCCAGCGATAAATGTCTTTGGCATTAGCTTCACAATCGAATGCACATACATCAAAGTCTATGTTCTTTGCAAAAGAAGTAAGTTCGCCAAAGAACGTTGCCAACATATCATCATCAACTGATCCACTTTGATCAATTGCAACAAGAATAAGAGGATTACGTGTCTTTTTCGTTCCTGGATGAATGTAAGCGTAACGCTTATTGATCTTCTTAATAGAAGATGTTCGACCACCCGGAAGAAGTGTTCCAATGAACTGTCGAATCACGCTTCGCCACGGAACTACGTTGCTTACACTTCGACGAATTTCGCTTTGTAGATCAGCCGGAATATTACCCCATGAATTGCTCGAGTCGGCGTCTTTGACAGCACGTTCGACGATATTACGAACACGATTTTGTACATATTCTCGTTCTTCTTCTGTCAAGTCGTCCCAACCCTCGTGATCATCAAGTTCTCGAGGTTCGCAATCATAACCCGTGCCGCCGCAATCAGGACATGATTCAGAACCACTTTCACCATTTTCTTGTCCATCACCAGGTTCGCCTGACGAATTTCCCTTCGGTTTCTTGCCGGTTCCACCACAAGACTTACACTTACCACCACATCCACTTTGTGGAGGAGCTTCTTTCATAAGTTGATTGAAATAATCTTCAGAAGCGAGCATGGGCTTCATATTTTCAAGTACATCACCAAGTGTTTTTACATCTTTGTGTTCTTTTTTATCACTTTCAGTGATGTCTTTAGGATATTTTCGACCAGGAACAATACAAAATCCGGGAAGAGGAAGCTTATCATTGTCTTGTTCGTTTACATCACACTTGTCATTAGCGAACAGTATTGTGTTTATGGCACAATCTGTCGCGTAATTCCAAATTCTATGAGGCTTTTTACGACGATTAGTTAAATGCCCAAAGCATAAATGGAAAAATTCATGAATAAGAACATTCTGTACTTGTTTATTGGTCAATGACGCCAAAAAATTAGGGTTATAATACAAACAAATAGAATCTAGTTCTCGGTTCCAAGTTACGCCAGCTGTCGGCATATTTGTAGTACGAATCTTATGAATTCGTCTCGAAATACCAGCATAAAAGCTGTTCTTCATCAAGAGAGCAATTAGATGCTTGTCTAGATTAAAATCGTCTCCGATGTTTTTTGTTGTCTTCACAATTTCAGTTGTATTTGTATTTTCGCTCATAATATTTTACCTTGGTTGGTAGAACAATTATATACCCATTATTTTTTACATGCACACATCAATAATATCGTCTATTTCTTGTGATTCGCCACCAGATCAGACCCACAATTTGGTTCTTTGACCAAGTTTCATCGAAATGAAGATCAAGCCATTTTGCTAATCGAAACAAGTTCGTTATTTTGCTTATTTTCAATTGAGCTTTTGATATATTATAATAATTGTCGTAGTTCATGTTGTCTGTGTCTTTATAATATTACGTATCATATTGTCTATACACATACGTAGTTGACTAAGTTTTACAACGTCGTATTTTTCAAGACTGGTGTCGTACGCGCTACGCTCAGAATCTTCTTTAAAAGACAAATCAAACGTATAAACTACGTTATAATACCAAATGATATGTTGATTTATAGAAGTTGTTTTGCGTAGTAATTTACAAAAACATACAACAGATCCATCTGATTTTACTACACACATATCGCCAGGTTGTAAATTACTTGTCATATGCAATACCACAAATTATATTATCAAGTTCTTGTCGTTCTTGACATAGTTTAAGTAAGTCTATTTTCGATAAATTTTCATATTCAACACAGATTATTAAATCTTTTTCATAGTCACAAAATTCTTTAACATAATACACAAATAATATTTTCACTCTAAAATGTAATATTGAATTTTGAATTTTTTCTATTATTTTTACAATACATTTTTGTGAATAAAAATGATTTTGATAAAGAACAACATCACCAACATTAAATTCATTCATTTTTGATACTCTTTTATGAGAAAATGAATCATGTTATCGAGTTCTTGTCTAAGAGACATAAGCTTGATCAAATTCATACGTTCAAGGTTACATTCTTTTGTGTATACTTCAACATCAAATTTATTGCTCTTTTGTCTGCGAGAATCGATTATAAGATGCATCAAAACATCATACGTATATGTCCACTCATTATATCTGCCCAACTTATGAACATAGTTCGGATAAAAACATTCTTTAATCTTCACTATTCCAAGTTTATCACCGTAGTGAGATATAAAACAAATATCACCGATTTTGAACTTATTTTGTTGCATTTTTGATTTATGCATTCAATGCGTCTATTACTTCTTGAACAAGACTCATATTTTTATGATTAGACAAATCAATTTTTAGCTCTTTCCACGATTCGTAAGCTTCCAAAATCTTGGGATCAACGTCAGAAGCATCTCGAAATCGTTCAAATCGTGGAAAACGCATCTTGCCATCATCAGTTAATGGTGGCTGCGCAGAGATTTCGCAAATTCTGCCCACATAATCTTCTCGATTTTGTTCGACTTCTTCTTTCATCGCGTCACTCATACCTGATCCTACGTCTGTTGTGACACCATTCGGTAATAGCACGATAAACCCACCGAAGCGACCCTCACGCTTCGCGCCAGGATTCCCGTTATATGTTCCTACAATGACACCTTCGTATGTTGCGATTGGTTTCATTTTTTTCCATGCCTTGCTTCGATCGAACGTATATAATCCATCGAGTTTCTTGATCATTATACCTTCGTAGCCTGCATTTACACACTCAACATAGAACTCTTTTAATTCTTCATTATTATTACAAATTCGAACGGTCGTAGGTTTAACGGGTGACTCATTTGCTTCATTTTCGAAGAATGACATCAAAAATTCTCGCCTTTGAGCTTGTGTTTTATTGCACTTTTGACTTGTCCATTCTGGAAACGTCATACAGTCAAAAACATTATACAACATGTTCTTGTCGTCTTTTGCACGCTTACGAGACATCAAAACAGACGCGCTTTCATTCCAGTCTTTCGCCATGCCTTCAGCATCGAACACCATTTCTTGAATGTCTTCTCGAGATTCAAGGTAGCGAGACAAAGTTGGAAATGTATCAAGTTCTGTACCGTTGCGTGTAAATAACTGTACAACATTATTGTGTTTAATAGCAATTAGACGAAGCCCGTCGAGTTTTGGTTCGCATTGTACAGGGAAATCTATAATTTCATTGATTTGAATTATCTCGCCTTCACAGTGGGCATCTAGAACGGTCGCGAGCTGACACGCGAATGCAACGACGCAATCTTTCCATATCTTATTCACAGTCGAAGCTTGTACGCCACAACGGAGGTTATGAATAAGAATTCGTTCGCACCACTTACGTAGAGGTTCATCGACAGAGTTAAAAAACCGTTCAATTAAGGTCTTTGCAGCGTTGCCAGTCATCCCTCGAGAAGAAAGTTGTGGAAGAATATCATTCAAAAAATATTCAAACATTCTGTCTTGATCGTGCACAGAAACAACGGTTTTTGATTTCTTAAACTTGACAATTCCATACGTTGTGTATGGATCAAGGGCAGCAACAAACACTTTTTTGAGTAATTCATTGTCTTTATTCTTATTAAGAATATCTTCTTTTATCGTACGTTTTGTTGTAGCTTCAAGTGATTCTAAAATTTCAATTATTTTATTTGACATAATTTATTGTATTATTTCTTTTGTGTATCTACATCACGAGCAAATTTCCACACAAATCCACCAGCATGTGGATATCTTTTATTATTTCGACAACATTTACTGATTGAATTTCCATTTATTCCTGTTAATGTTGTGGCTTCTTTTATCGATTTAAATCTATCTTTTTCCGTGTTATCTTTGTTTAACCTTACAACTTCTTTACTGACTTTTTCTTTTTGTTTATCAAGTGATTCTTGTGAATGAGACTTTTTATGCAAAGCTGATTTACGTATGTTTTCACAATGTTCTTTTGTAAACGGTTGTTGATTTAACGCAATCTCACGCAACTTATCACGTGTTTCTTGCGGCATTTTACCACGTTTTAATGCCGATTGTCGTTGTTTTTCTCGAGTTTCTTTAGAAAATTCGTACTCTTCTCCACCTGTCGTAAAATTACAAGCATGTTCATCACATTGTGGATCACTAACAAAAGTATGATATTTTGCAATTAAGTATTTTTCAAATAGCAAAGCAATTTTATTTGTTTCAACTTCAAATGTTTCTCGTACAACACCATGTTTCTTTACAACATTATTGTATTTTGAATTTCTTCGATGATGTTTTATTCTTCCCTCAACACCTTTTCCAATATAAAAAACCTTGCCATCATCTTTTTTACGATCAATATACGTAAAATATCTTTTTATTTTTGTTTTCATATTAAGACACATTATATATCATAATATAAAAATATACACTTACATTTTATACGCTTGTCGAAATGTTTCTTTTAAAACTTTTTGTCGATCTTCAACGTGATGTAAAATAGTCTGTAAACCGTTTTCATGTGGTTGCAAATTACGTATAATTTCTTCAATTTTAGCAAGTTCATCGATTCCAACGCCTAATCCAAGAGCTGACGTTTGAAGCGCGTACTTTCTGACTGCGCGTATAATGCCGAGCATTTCAAGTGGAATTTGATCGCTTTGTTTTTCTTCTACTTCTAGATTTTCTTCCGTCGACTCGACTTCGGTTTCTAACGATGTTTCAATTAAAGCAATATTACGCTTATGATAGATTTCGGTCATTTATTTTAATATAATCTTTATTCTTCTATGATTTTCTTTGATTTACGTTGTTTCTTTGGTAAAACTTCTTCTAAAAAGTCTTCTTCTTGTCGCTCTTTACCTGACGATTCTTGTACGATCATAATCGGTTCAATAACGACAATACCTTCATTTTGATTTGTCACAACTGGTGTTTTTAGTTTATTAAAAATATCTTCAGAGGGCCATTCGACACCAATATTAATACATTTTAACTTTAAAGCTTCAAAATTTGTGATATTTTGTTCTGCAAGAAAACTTTGAAGTGTCATCCGTCTACGTTTAAGAAGTTTCAACAAGGTTAGATGTGACACATTTTTTATATGATATTTCATAGTTATAACTATTTTCTATTGTATATACTACGAGCAATTATTTCACATATTGCGTTTTGAAAATTGGGATTTTTTGCAATTTGTTCAATATTTTTAGGTGTCGTAGTGATGTTATATTGTTTCGTGATGGCTACAACAAATTTTGACATTGCACGGACAATATGATTTCTCGCAGACGAATGATTCATCGGATGACCATTTTTTGACATCACGTCAGCTATTTCACGATAGTTTACACCGTCATCACCGACAGTTGCATACCCAGACTTGAATGTTTTTCCTTTGTTCATTTTATTTCTTTCTGGCGAATTGCCGCAATATTTGTTGCCGAAGGCATATACTCGTGTGCGCTATTATTTTGATTTATATAACCATAACGAGTTTTTGTTAATGCTTGAAGTCGAGTGATAATATCATCATCTTTATTAAGAATATTCGGATTTTCTTTGACGATATTTTTTGTAATTTTTGTTTTTAATTTATAAATTTCATATAAACAAAAAATATTAATTATAAATTGTACAGCCCAAATTAAAAAAGTTGTTATCACTTGTCACACATTCCTTTTCCACATTGTAAATCAAGTAATTCTTCCTGCGTGATAGGAAAATCATTTATATTATTATCATGTTCAGAAATACCGAATCGTAATCGAAGGATTTTTTCTTCTTTTGGCGTCAAATTTTTCATTACTTGACGTATGATATTCGCAAGTTCACTATCTACGTAGTTATCAAAAGGATTACAATTTGTCTCTTGATCCTCAAGAGTATCTTCGTATGTCAATTCTCTTCCATCAAAAAGAGCGTTTTGTTGAAAAATTGCGCTGTCAATCGACACCGTACCATTACCTGCAAACATTGTTGCTTTAATAATTGTGTCAGTTGCATTCACAGCGTTATGAATATCATCTTCAGAAGGATTCGCTCCTTCATTGTTATTTCGATGAGTTTCGGCTGCTTGAAGTATTTGTTTTTGAACAGCAATTGCATGAGGTGGTAAACGTACAGTTCGTTTTTTGTTTTGGATGAATACACCTATACACTGTCGAATCCACCACGTTGCGTATGTTGAAAAATGATAACCTTTTGAAGGTTCAAATTTTTGTATCGCCTTTAGCAATCCAAAATTTCCCTCTTGGATTACATCTTCTATACAAATATTATATTTTTTGCTATATTTCTTTGCAATAGAAACAACAAGTCGTAAATTGCTCTCAACGATCTTTTTTTGAAATTTAGAGTTATCTCTATCATTTTCGTGTTCTTTGAATAGAGTTATTAACTCTTGATGTGACAATTGTGGTATGTCTCGTAGTCTTTTTAGGTATAGCTTAAGAACACCCGACTCTGTCGGTATTTGTTGGGTTGACATAAATTAGTTAACAACTCGTTGTGATTTGTTGTTTAATCGTAAATCGTTACGAAGCGAATCAAGCCAAATATATTCATTGTTTGAATTTTGATCAAATTCAGGATAATTGTCATCATCATATGAAGTATTCCAATAATTTTCTAAATACTTATGATTTGCTTCAAGCCTATTATAACGAACTTGTTGTTCACGTTGTACATATGAAATCTCAACTTCATATAGTTTACAATGAATATCATACTCAGCGATATTACGGCGATTTTCAAGCAATTGATATAGTCCTTGTAACTCATCGTCAGTAAAAATGCTTAAATCATTTGTGTTCTTACTGTTATAGAATGTTACAGCTTCATATGAATAACTTGTTTTTGATGACATATTTTATTTGTTCCTTTTGGGTTGATTTTGTGAATCTAATGCTTCTTCGAGAGCTATCATCAGACCCACGCCTTTTATACTATCAATTGTGATTATTGATTTTTTGTTGTCTTTTGTTACTATTTCAAATTTTAGTTCATTTGTTCGTTTATTATGTTGTAAAACAACAGCAACATCATCATTATCGACACCATAAATGTCTTCAAATTGTGGTGCAAAATTTACATGAACTACATTATTTTCCGTTATCATAATTATATCATATATTAAAAATTGTGTTTGTTCACAAGTGAACATAGACAATTTAATCTTTCAAGATTATTTTCGTCAACATAGGGGATTGTATTCTCCCTACCGAGAAATTTAATATTTTTCGAAGCGTTCAAATCAGCATCCAATTCAAATCCACATTTTGTACATTTAAACTTTTTGCCTTTTCTCGAATACTTGTCAATTTCACCACACTTTGAACATTTCCTAGAAGTATTTCTAGGATCGACTTTTGTCACTTGGACACCAAGTGACTCGGCTTTCATGTTCAAACGGTTAAAAATTTGTGTGTAAGTCCAGTGAGACCGAAATCTATCACACTTTTTTCCATGTCTTAAGTCTTTTATATTTTCAATCGAGACTGATCCAATGTTATCAAAGTTAATTTTATTTATTGACCATCCGATAAAATTTTCTCTTAAATCTTGTGTTTGTTTGAAATTTTTCGAACCTTTCTTTTGTCTGGAAAGTTTCTGTAAAATTTTTGAAAGAGTCCACTTATGTGGATGTTTTGAAATAACTTGATCACTCGAAAGTGAAACAACGTTAACAATCCCAATATCAATTCCAACATTGTTTTGTGAAGTTGTTCTTTCAACTTCAAAATCAAACATTAAGTGAACATCTTTTTTCGTTAAACGAACACAATTTCGAAGTATTCCTTTTGAACTTAATTTATTAAAATGTTTTGTTTTCTTTAATGGAAAAATAATTTTTAATTTATTTCCCAAACATCTTAACGAAACCCATCCATCAAAACTTGATTCATTTTTATCAAAATTTATTAACGTAATAAATCGAGCATCCAATTCAGGCTGAATTTCTTGAACATTTGGTTTCGTTGGAATTTTATTTAAAGCTCGACCTGATTTCTTTGTTCCTTTGATAATTGCCGAAATTTGTTTCGCAACACATTGAAGAGACGTATTTCCAAGCCAAGTTTCTCCAACATTTAATGTTTTAATATCAATAAACTTAGGAAGTTGTTGAATATTCCACAATTGATCACAAATTATTTGTCCAACTCGACGATACTCATCGATAAAAAGATGAACTTGTTCCCTTTTTTGTTTATTTAAGAATTTTAGAGATAATTTTGTAGAACGAACAATTTTCATCTACATTAATTTTATTCTAAAAAATTTTTATGTTCACATCTTTTATATTTATTATAGAACAATAATGTCAACATTAAAAGCAAAACATACTCGTCGACAGCTTGAAAACAAAGTTTTGTTAGAAAATAAAGCAAACACTCTTCTTGTCGAAGCAATAAATGACGATTTACTACGTAAATTCACAGACGCTGTTAGCAAAGGTGAAGAACTTGAAGATTTGCTTGGTTCATTAAACATGAAAGTCTTTGTAAGAATACTAAAAGAAATCAACCTATCAGTTCGAAATGATCTAAAAAAATCAACAGAGTTTTTTGGTGGCGATAAGTTATTAAGAAACAAAATTAAAACTTGGTTACAAAAGTATTGGCAAAATTCAACAATCGCAAGACAAGAACAATTTATACAAGATCTAAGTGATGGATTAAAACAAGTCGTACGACACTTAAAAGCAATTTTACCAAAACATCGTATGATGCAAGGACAATCTCTTAAAACTATACCTGATTTTGATGAAAGATATCAAAAAACTGTTTACGATATGATCGTACAAGCATTTAACTTTAAAAGTACAGACAAAAGAATTCCAGAAGCTATTCAAGAATTAGCGACAAATTTATTTGACATTCATCTTGAACAAATTGAAATCTTTTCTGATCTTGTTTCTCAAATTCAAACATCGGTTCAAAAAGACGTACAAAGTATTGATAACGTCGAACAACAAGTTATTACTAATCAAGATTCTAACACTAAAAATGATGCAACAACACAAGAAGAAAAACCTGAGAGTACACATTTTGATGTGGAACAAGTTATCAATACTTTTGCAAATCTCGACAAGAACACGTTCAATACAATAATCAGAGCAATCAATGCAAAACGTAAACTAAAAGGAATCAGCCTTTAGCGTTGTTTTCTACCAGAATTTGTTCTATTTTTTCTTGATCGTTTGCTTTTTTCAACAATTGTGTATACAACCAAACACGATTTTGTGCGCCTGACCATTTACAACTTTTACCAGTTGCATAGAGACTTATTGCACCCGTTAGTGTTTTACACCTATCATAGGTAAATCCAAGCATTCGAGCAGCAACAATCGCGCTTGTTTTAGTAGATAACAAAGACGTTCCTGACATGTTCTTCCATTCTTCTTGTGAAACATATGTAGAATTTCTATGTATTTGCCAGTTCGAACGTGCTTTATAATATGCTGCATATTTTACTTGTTGTTGTGTTTTTGGGCTCGTCCACGTTTTCCAAACAGTGTCACATTCACCCGGATTACATTTACCAGCGTGAACATGTTGTGAGAATTTTGTTTCGTGCCAGGCTTTGCTTACAAGCAACATCGATAATTCAAGTTCTGTTTTTGTCCAACAAAATTTGGCATTGTTGTTGTTTTCACAGACACTTTCATGAGATGCTTCAGCAATTGCGTAAGAAAACGTTTCTAACCTATCTTGATGTTGTTGTTGTGTTTCAACGTTTATATCATTTTCATATTGTGGCAAAGTAAGTAAAATAGCGAAAATTATTTTTTGTAGAGTTAAAGTTATCATTAAATTTCATTTCTTTTTGTTAAGTTTTGTCGCATAAAATTATCACCTACCAGCTTAAATTTTATGTGAGATTGAACGTCTGTTTTGTTATGGTGTTACACCTCGTTGTTTCACTAATTTAGTGATTATGTCGAGACTCGAACTCGAATTTTAAGATTGAGAGTCTTAATTCCTGACCTTTAGATGACATGACCAACATTTTATGATATTACTTTCGTGGAAAGTATTTGTACATTGTTATTATTCCAAGAAACAATATATTGAAAATGTAATTCAATAGTAAAATTATATCACAAGAAGTCAATAATACATACAATAGTGTTGCAATTTCACCAGCGATCCACAACCATAAAAAAGCATGAGAAATACCTTGTGAATGACCGTCTTTGAACGATTTATAGGCTTGTGGAATGCTACAAATAGCAAAACAAACCATTCCGATAATTCCAAGAGCGTTTATTAACATTTAGTTGGTGTATAGAGATTCGAACTCCAATTCACGGCGTCAGAGGCCGATGTCCTACCATTAGACGATGCACCAAAATCACTTACAAAATGCTTTTAGTAAGCATTGATATTTCCCTTTCTTCTGGCAAAAGAAATTTCTCGATCAATTCTAGGTCACTCGGTGTGGCACAGATATGTATATATTGACCGGTAACTTGTCCCAATGAAATATATTTTATTCCAAGACAATTAAAACGTTTACGTATTATTTCGACCGTTTTAATCATTTTTTCTGTTTGTAATTCCATAATTTAATTTTACACTTGAATAAATTATATGTTTAAAGATCAATGGGCTACTTTTAATAGCCCATTGAAATCAAGAAAGAGAGAAATGATGAATTACCGTTTTGTATAATTATATTATACCATTAGAAGTATGTTAGTACACGGGGTCAAATTACACTTCATCTCTCAATGAATCTTCGCGCGTTTTTGCCATATGATATAGAATATCGTTTAAATGTGTAATATTGTTTGTCTGTTCAAGCAACGTGTAAAATTCAACAGGCGCAATTTTAAGCTCAAGCAAATTTGATTTTGGATTAATTGTCCAACCTTTTGGTAAAGGTTGATTCAACGTTAGTGCTCGAACAACGTCGTCAGGTGGTCCACCGAGTTCTTCTGGAGCGTCTGGATCAAATGTTTCGACGACAGACATAAAAATGTCTTCATATACGCCGTCTTCACTATCATAATCAACAGTGAAATTGAAATAGCGATCACCAATAGCATAATCAACAATATCATCATATAAATGAAGATTAGGTTCATCTACGGGCGAATCATTCGTTGTATGAAATTCTTTTAGGTTCTTACGTTTGATTGATTTAATTTCTTTTTTTACAATACGACGTAACGCTTCTAGAGTTAATTTTTGCATAGCTATTAATAAATATAAACACTCTTATAGTTTATCATTGTTACGAATCCACATAACACTTATTCCACTCACGTTAGTATTAGCGACTAGCGTACGAAAATCAGACATAATCCAGTCTTGACCGTCACCTTTCGGGGGTGGAACTACTGGTCCTTCTTTGTTGATGAAAGTTACGTAATATTCAACTTTTCCAAACATGTTTTGAAGCAATTGTTTTGCGTCCATTATTTTATCCTTATAATAAGATTATTATACTCAAGCAATATTAACAAATACATAAATTTATAATAAAATTATATAAATAAATGAATACTGTTCGTTCAACAAGATTATCATTAAAGTTTGCAAACAAACAAAAGTTGCAACAACTTTATTTTTTTATTGATGAATATCGTCGAGTTGGACAAATAATTTGTGATCAGCTCTGGCATATTCATCAACTTCCTAAATTTATTGACGTAAAATTATTAAATATAAGTTCATGGTTAAGTAGTGTTGCATTACAATGTATATCAAAACAAATTATTGGTATCATTAAAGGAACAAGAAAATCTGGACGAACATTAAACAAAGTTCCAAAAAAACCAAACGTTCAAGAAATTAATCCCGAGCTTGATTCAAGATTTATATCTGACTTATCTTTTGGTAATAAAACAAGTTTTGATGGATGGTTAAAACTTGTGTGTCTTGGTAGTAAAGAACATAAATTACATATTATAATTCCTTTAAAAAAGACAAAACATTTTAATAAGTTAAATGAAAAAGGAACAATTCGAAAATGTGTTCGTTTAACAAAACAAGGTGTTCATTTAATGTTTGATCTTGAAGTTGAGAAAACAACATCACAAAATAATCTTGGAATTGATATTGGAATTAGTGATGTTGTTTCACTTTCAAATGAACAAAAACAATCAATGCATCCACAAGGTTGGACTCTTTCGAAAATCTTGCAGAAACTTTCCCGACAAAAGAAAGGTTCAAAAAACTTTAAACAAACGCAAGAATTACGAAATAATTTCATTGGTTGGTCAATAAATCAAATCAATTTTGATGACATTGGATCAGTTTCAATTGAAAACATAAAAGACATAAGACGACACAAGAAATGTGATCGGTTTCGATCACATTGGACTTATACGCAAATTTTTAACCGTTTGAACATGAAAACCGAGTCACTTGGTGTCCAAGTGTCGAAAGTTGATCCAAGAAACACTTCTCGGAAATGTTCGAAGTGTGGTACAATTGATAAGCATTCGAGACGAGGTAAAAAGTTTAAGTGCACTTCATGTGGATTTGAAATAGATGCCGATCTAAATGCTTCGAGAAATATCGAATTTCTCGGTAGGGAGCTTATATTCCCCTACGTTAAGAAATCTACGTAATATTCAACTTTTCCAAACATGTTTTGAAGTAATTGTTTTGCATCCATTGTTTTAATTTTCCTTTAACGTAACAGAAATCCTTGACCATGAATCTTAAGAATTTTTCTGCCCACTCGATGATCCCATGCTTCTTTAATCGGTCGAAGCACGAATCCCTCACGAATATTATTCGCTCCTTCAATCAAGGAATTACCTTCTGCATAATGCAAAAAATCGTCGAGTTTCGTCCAGGGACCACGATATAACGTAGGTACCCACGGAAGTTCAAGTAAATCTCCAATACGGCGAGCTTCGTCATATCCTAAATAAACCATTCTTTTGATATCAAAAATATCAAAAAGCGCAAGCTTTGTAGAATTTATACCATCATTAGAACACCCGTATTTCAAGTCTTGAACATTTCCATACATTTCACCAAAAAATAGTAAATCGGGCGCGGATGTTTTTAGTTTAAATTCGAGTTCATATTTTTCTGCAAGTTCCCACCAAGATGATCTTTTATCATCATTTGGTCGACGTTTGTTTTGTTGTCGCGAGCCCACATAAAATTGTTCTGATTTTGATGAATAAATCGCGCGAAGGTTGGCGCCGTGGAGTTTTTCATGCAGTACGACTTCTTCACCTTCTTGAAATGCTTGTACATATTTCGTTTTTCTTGCATTTTCGATGTCTGTGTAGTGAACAAATGTAAATTCAGTCGGATCTTTATCGCTGTCACCTGACAAGATTCTTCCACCTGGTCGATTCATACTTGGATCTTGCGGTTCATATCTAGTAATTCCAAGCTTCTCAACCACATCTTCACCTTCACACATGGTTTCTAACGCAGGTACGATAAGACCCATAGAAAAAATTCCACGAAGACGCTTTGCCTTTAAATGTTTACGATCTTTAGATGACAAAAAAGAAAACATTTCATTGTTTGGCAAAACAACATCGACAGGAATATAAATCGCAAGGTCACCAACTTTAAAGTCTCCTCGTCGAACAATACACGGGTACCCGCCGAAAACTTGAACTACGTCGAGTGAATCTGCATCGGGATGTTTAAAAATTGTTTCGATTCGAAATACTTCGACCTTAAAATCAGACATTTTTCTTACCTTTCTTCACTTTTTCAATCTTTACGTTGACTCGTTGTTCACAAAGATGACATATATATTGTTTTACCCATCCGTCTTTTGTGATTTTAGTCGGAATATTATGATCATGAATTAAATGACCACGCATGCAAACTGGACATGAAAGTTTATGTATTTCTTGTTGTGTTTTCATGAGACTATTATATAAATCTCATAACACACGTACACACCCGTCTATGGTTGATCAGTTTTTCGCCAAACAATTTTATTATTTGCGCACACAGTCACACCTGTTTCACATGCAATTGGTTTAGAATTTAACATGTCACACACAATATCACATCTTGTATTTCGAAGACCGCTTTGACGTCCTACTAAGAATGTCACAAATAAAGTAAATAAACAAAGTATCATTGTAATGATAATTGAAAATATAGGTATGTCTAATTCTATAGATTTCATTTAATATTGTCCTTGTTTACGCCATGTTACTTCGCCAGTCTTACAGACGGTGATTCCACTTTCACAAACTGCTACGTTTGAAATGTTATCGCATATAACACTACAACGACCTTTTTGTCGACCTTGACCTGCACCCAACGCATAACTTATTATAAGAAGTAGAATTATTATTCCTATTGTCATAAAACCAATAAATTTATCACTCATTTTTATTTTCTTCTTTCTTTGTTTTACAAAAATCACAAAGCTCTGCAAATGCTCTTGCGCCTTCATATTTTAACACTTTTGATGCACATGTACACTTTCCCATGTATTTAAGAGCTTCATTTGCTTGTTCGACAAGAACTTTAAATTCTTCGTCGGTCATATCAACTTCCATCCTTTTTGAATTGCTTCTTGCATGATTTTTTCTGTATTTGATGTGCCTATTCTCGAAGCGCCAAGTTCATTTACATACCACAATACATCATCAAGCGATTTTACACCACCAGACGCTTTGACTTTACATGTCGGAGCGTTTTCAACAAGAAATTTCACGCTTGCCGGATTTGCGCCAGTTGTTACAAGTCCTTTTGATTCAATCTTATACTCGACGTGAAATCCTGTTGATGTTTTACAAAAATCGATCTTTTGTTCCATACAAAGATCGCACAAGATCTTCATTTGAGCATACGTAAGTGCGCCTGTTTCAAAAATAGCTTTGAGAACTAAATTTCGTTCATTAGAAACAATATAACGCATATTATACAAAAGTCTTCCAATAGTTTTCCATTCTTCACTAACGATATGTCGCATCGGAATGACAAAATCTATTTCTCGAGCTCCTAGTTGTAATGCCATCTTCGTTTCAGCGAACAAAACATATTCATTTACATTCGCATATGGAAACCCAACGACAGAACAAACAAGTACATCATTTGCTTCACATTCATCTAAAACTTCTTGTGCTCGTTCAACATCACATGATTTTACACAAACAGTTTTAACGTTATATTTTGCTGCGAGGATGCAACCTTTATCAAAATCACTATATGACAAATTTGTTGCTAAAAGCGCATGATCGATTGTTTTTGCAAGTTTTTGTAGGTTTGTTATCTGCATTTGATGACCTCAACGATTTGAAATATTGATTTAACATATTGATACGTATGTTTGAACCAGGGCCACGGTGACGGATCATATATAACTTGTTTTTTGCTGTTCCACACAACGGCGTGGCCCCATTCTTCGTCAAGTGGCGAATGAATAAACAAAATTGCATCATTCTTTAATTTTCTTAATTCTTTAATTGATTTTAAATCAACATTTTTATACATTCTAGAATTAAGTCCCGCTTTTCTATATGACGAGTCAGTTTGTTGCCATTCTGCACCAGAAAATTCCCACGTTCTTTTTGTCTTACGACCGTCGACAATTTTACAAGCAAATTCATACGATATACCTGATACCATCGCCAAACATGCTGGAAAACATGCATATAAATGTTTTTGTCTTATATATCTCATATTATATGAATATCATACGTTGTGAGCTCGTACACATCACCATTTGACAGTGATTAAAAACACTTTGTGAAACTTTAATGACGAAATGAAATCAATTATTTCTTGTAAAAATGAACGTTTAACACAAACATCATAACCCATTTCCATTAAATTAAAAGAGATATTTGTCAATGTTTCAGAATGAATTTTTTCAATTGACGTATCAATATAGTGTTCAATTTTAAATTCACCATCTTTAGTTGCTTGGTCGATCATGTCCAAAAGATATTTACGTAAATTTTTATACGTTATAACACAAGGCGATTTGGTAACTTTTGGTTGTAATTTATCATCATACGGAACATGACGAAATTGAAATGTATTTTCTCGAGCTTCTTTAGCATTCATAATGATTCATCCTTTTACAAAAATATTGTAATCAAAACAATAATTCCAATTACACACGATAGAATTATTGATGATGTTAAAAACACAGACGATAACAGGTCTTGAGATTCATTTTCTTCTTTAAAATTTTCCAACCAAAATTGTTTACCTTCTTGACGAATGATTTGATGAAATTTTCGCTTATCTTGTAACTCTTCAGAAATTGCTTTACAAGCTGTATGAAACAAAACTTTTTGATACGTATTCATAGCTTAATCTCCACAGGACATTCAAAAAATCGTAAATTTTTTCCTTTGCATTCAACAAAAGGAATTTCTAATGCATCGGCAAGAACAAGACCATAGTCGCCTTCAAACCATAACGAGTCACTATAATCTACACAATCGACAAGCGTTGCTCTACCAACGATTCCGCCTCTCGGTAAAGATCCTAAACTTGGAACGCTTATGTCACAAACTCGTTCTATAAATTCACATGCATCATCATATTCTCGAGACAAACAACCTTTACCTGCATGAATTAGAAATTCACCACGAAAATTCGTGTGCCAAGTCCGATTTTCTATATCTTTACCAGCGTGAATAATCGCCCAGCTCCAGGGTTGTCGTATACTTAAAACTTTCATAATATAGTTATTTCTTCAGTCGATTTTATATAGATCTTTTTAAACGTATTTTGATGTAGAATAAACCAACAACTCCAAAACTCTACGTCGTTGATGTCTGTATTTTCTGCGATGCATATGCTTGGCCACAATGTTTGTGAGACAGCTAACGTAGGTCTCTTGATCTCGATAATTATTGCACTGGAATGGTCAATTAATTCCAACATTAATGTGGAATCTTGGACATGAACCTTTTTGTCCTATCCGATTGGGTTATTGACTTTAACCCTGTCGTCGGAAGTTCGAAGAACTTCCTTCGAATATTTTTTGCTGCATTTACGTCAGCATGATCTTTGTGGCCACACTTAAGACAACAAAATTGTTCTTTGTTTCTATTGTTTTTATCAATGTGACCACATTTATAACACATTTGTGAAGTATATTTTGGATTAATCTTAACAACTTCGATACCATTCGCCACACATTTATACGTAAGAAAAATTTCAAATTGAAAAAATGTCCAACTTGATAATTTTTTATTGAATTTCTTTCCTTTGTGTCGATTTTTGCTTATTCCTTTAAGATTTTCGATAACATATACTTTCACATTCTGATCGTTCGCTAATTTTTTGCTCAAACAATGATTATAATCTCGACTGAACCGCTTCTCTTTTCCAGATAACTTCTTTAGAAGTCGTTTGCTAGAACGAGTGCCTTTTGAAGAGAGTTTCTTACGTAAATAAAGATATTTTCTTTGTTGTTTTCTCACTTTCTTTGCATTATAAATAATACCTTCACTTGTCGTGACTAAATTGATTAATCCACGATCAAGACCAATAATTTCACCAGTTTCTTTTAAAGTTGGATTAGGAAGTTTAAATACTAAATGTATATAAAATTGATCACTTTTCAGATCATAAACAAGTTTTCCACTTTTACAAATTCCGTTCTTAACATAACTTTCACACCATTTTGGAAACTTTAACGTTGTTTTAAATCGTTTTTCCATTGTTGAGAGTGATAAAATATTACGTCTTAATTTTAATGTACGACAATCGTAATTTATTGTCGATAATTTATTTTTCTTAGGTCGAAACTTGAACTTTGTTTGACGTAAATTGCCAATCGCAACATCTCTAATTGTTTGAATAATTGCCGCAGGCACTGCGTATTTATTTCTTTGTTGAAAATATAATTCTTTATGTAAAGTTTTCTTATTTAAACTCTTGTGTTCCCAACACCAGTCAATGCTCTCATTATAAATAAGTGAAGATAATTCCATTAATTTGAAGAACGATTGACGTTCTTCTTTTGTTGGACACAATTTTATTTTAATTGTACGTTGCAAGATATCTTATTTATATTTTATTCTATCAATTATATGTTGTTCACCTAAGTTTGATCGATAACTTACAATCCGTAACGATCTTTGCTATCATTTGATCACACTCTTTTTCTTGAGAAAACAAGATAATATATCCGATAGATCTCAAGTACAGATAAACATCGTACACAATCTTATATGAAACCTCATCTTCGGGGTAATAAATTACAATTGATTCACAATTTAAACTTCTTTTTATCTTACCCAAGACGTCGTTGAGCAATTCATTAAATCGATCTTGATACTTATGTCGTTTCTTTTGTTCTCTACGAAGTTTCCACCATAAGAACTTATTTTTAAGATATCTAAACATATTTTCCTCTTAAATAAACACAAAAACAATACAAAAGACGACAAGAACAAATAATCCTAAAACAAATAAAGCATCATGAAATCTGTTTATTTTATTTTGTTGTTTATTAACAAAGTTTTCGATAATCTTTTCGTCTTCTTCCAACCAATTGAGAATTTGATATTGTTCTTCGTTGTGATCAAACTTTAGTTTTTTATTGCTCATGACATTGTAAACCACATACAAAATTTATGCCAAAGAGTTAATTTAGGAATATCCCATGATATTCCAAACCAAGTACCTATTATGGGTTTTATGTAATAACCCATTGGAGCAAGAATGTCTTTAATTTCCCATAACGTAACATCATCAACGGCACTTGGATGAGCGATGATATATTGACAATAGAATCTTCCTATTTTACTTGCTTCAAAAATTCTGTTATCAATATCTGCTAATACAATTCGTAAAGCTTCTTCATGAGATATCAAATGTTCTTTCGTAATTTCTCTTGCTGATTTTGCTTCGATCATTTTATGTCCTTTTCTTGATTACAAATGTTTAATTCGACAATCGGTATTGCTTGAATTGAACAGATACCACCAGGCTCGGGTGGACAATCTAGACGTATTAAAACAGGAATCCGGGAATTTTTATATCGACCTGTGTAGATGTTAACACCGTTTGTTGTTCTAGATGTACTTACGACTTTAATATCAATAAAGTCAGTTGACAATCATTTGTCACCTTTTTCAAGTGTTTCACATCCACAACTCAACAACATAACCAATCCCAAGATTAAATTTTTCATAGTTTTATTATATCCCTTCTTTGATTCTCGTACACACCCGTTACACATTCGGTGCGCACACTTTTGCATATCGAATACAAAAATTAATTACATTTAATTACAAGTTACCATGTAATTTTTATCCAACTTGAAAAAGTACAATCACACCACTTTGATAATTGACCCACACGACCACCAGTAAAAAACGTAAGATCATCTTTGATCATAACGCCCAGTTCTAGCGTAACAAACATCACGTACAAATCAGAATCACACCATCGATAAATCGTTCCAGGGATCATGTGATTAAAATCCAGTCATCATTATAACTAGAATAAAAATCTTTGACAATCATGGCTTCTCTCGAGTCGTCACAACATGCCAACCATCATAAATTTCAACGTTACACCAGAGTTGTAAAGTATTGATCGCATAGTAACCATCCCTCTTCAAGACGAGCATACCCAACGTAGGTGTAAAAAACATGACATAGATATCATCATCATTCCATTGATAGATGTCACCAGGATTCATAAGACCTCAAACAAATCACAATCGTCTATAAATAATTTAATTACATCTGTCAAGTATCCCGCCTTTTCTCGATAAAGCAAATAACATGTGACTACATAATAATCATTTTTTGCTTTATCTATAGATTTTGTCAAAACAATAAAACTAAGTCCAGTCTGTTCAGTGTCATTACAAATCATCTTTAAGACAAGATCGCCGAGCTCTAGTTCAAAATAATTCTTCTTTAATACCATGATATTTGAATAGAAGTTGAATTAACGGGTTAACCAAGATCGACAAACCTGCCCATGACGTCTTTATAAGTCATAACGTAACCTATGTGATCCTCGTGAGGCAAAAGAACTGTCGTCTTTGACAAACCCTTTTGAGCTTTACAGAGAATCATGGAAAACGTTGTTTCATAAAATTGTTCAAAATAGTACTCTTTGGTTCTCTTGAATTCCTGAGTGACTTGTTTTGCTTCTTGGGCTGTCAACATTAGAACTTCTTTCTATGGAAGAACAATCTTCCCGTCAAGTGTTATCTTAGCAATCAGATTATTATACTCATCAAGTACATCACCGTGATCAAGATGGATATCTCTTTCTCGTAGATTATTATAATCAAAAAGAACATTCACGGCGTCTTTTAAATGTTCAATAGGTATAATTCTTTTATTATCATTCCACAAATGACAAATCACATATAGTTGTTTCTTTTTCATATTAATTCCACACATGTTGTTCATCAAGCCAATCAAGAATTTTTCTCCACCAGCTTTTATCAAGCCAAGAAATCTGAAGTTCTGATGTTTGTTTATCGATGATTTTTACTTTATATCCGTTTGTTTGGAAATACTTTATTATTTCTTTGATCGTAAACATATGGGTTTGCCAACAAATTGTTGTTTTAGGTGTATATTTTATATCAAAAGAATACGTACAATATTTCTGATGTTCATTTGCCGCCTTAATTATTTTTGTGGCGATCTCGGCGCTAACATTCTCTAGGGCGTCTTGTCGAGAAATTCTATATTCTTGTTCACTCTCTTGATAGAGACGTCTTGCGCATTTTGCTGATATCATGATTTATCTCTTCCTTTCATTTCTTAACACAAGAATTTCGTCATCGCTTGCAAAGAACACTTTTTGTACGTTATTTTGTTTTAACGTCAACCAACCGAGCGCCTTTTGATATTTTAGTTTTGTGATCAACAACGAACCGTCATACATCGACAGGTCAAGACAACTGTTGTTTGCAAAAACCTTTAAAACAAAATCGAACGCGCGAAGTTCAGAACCCTTTATTTTTAATCTATGAATGTTCATTGCTTGCTTTTTAAAACAACAAGCATATCGTCATGAAAGACATGCCCATGTAACAAACAACCCATTTTATCTTTATTCAAAACGTTGTTGTGATATTCAAACGTTGACTCGGCATGTTTAAGTGAATCGCAAGGTAACAGTAACGCCTGTTTGTCTTGAAAATATTGAATTGCTAAAATCATTTATTTCTTTTCTATTACTCAAAATAGCATCGATTTTTGTAACAATCGACTGGAACGTGTCTACGTCCTGTATAAATATCACAAAAACATTGTTCATCATCTTGGCGACAACTAAAACTTGTGACTGTAATGTTCATGTTGATGATCCATTCTGACAGTGACGTAGAGCAATCAAGTTGACGGGCATCTTCTTGGTTACAAGATACTGTGAGTAGTGATAAGCATAAAGCGGTGGTTGTTAGTAACTTCATATTTTTCTCGGGTGTTTTTTGACGAAATGGACGGTGGAATATCGAAATTTTCTTGCGCGGGAATGTGTGAAGCGGGCCTTAGCGCAGCCTCTACACTGGCCCTCGAGCAAAGGTTTAAGGGGGTCCTTTAGGGGGCTTCATCCCCCACCCATGAAGGGGGCTCTCAAGGGGGATAAAATGGGGCCTTTAGGGGGCCTGGTTTTTAGTGTTTCCTCGACGCATGTGGGGCCTCCATTATAACACTTAGCGACGTAGAACCAGCCCCTCTAGATTTCATTAGCGAGCCAGAGTGTCTTCACATATCCATGTCGATATTTTCGTAACCAGTTGGCCAGTAATCTGTTTTTCGTCGTCATGGTTTATTATACCCTTTAGTCTTGTTAGTTACATCAACTTGTTTGTGTAGCTGGCCCCATGCAATTAAGACCTGGTCAACTTTGATCGCCTCACGGTCGGGTGGAGTTGTACTATTCTTAATTGCACAGGACTTTCGACACCAGCTACGTGTACTCCGCCATCATAGCTTTATACACAAGTCACCTTCACTCTAAGTAAGTCTTACATATCATCCTCAATCTTTTGTTGTAAGTCTATTCTATCTCATTCTAAATCTATCTACATCAATCTCAATTCATCTATAAGTTACTTGCTCGGAGGTCCTGTTGTTTGGTTCATGGTTTATTATATCTTCTTGTTTGTCCCTCTACACAAGAGGTTTACTTCGCCATTGATGCCGTGATACGTGCCATTTGCTTCCGGCTCTCTCCGGGCCGAAGCTTTAGCTCTTTTAGCTTGTTGGTTGGACTGGTTGCATCCCATACAGCCTGACGTTCCTTGGCTTCTCGGCGTTTGGTTGCCTTACGATCTGGACGACATGCTGATCCACCATTGGAATGATACTTGCCGTTTGCATCTTTGGAGCCGGGATATCTGCGAGTATTGTTTGACTTTGCCATTTGTTTTCCTTAGAGATCGATTATATATCTTCCGTTCGTGTTCTACACTTCATCCAAGTACGACGACATTTTCACCAGTATCTTCATCTACCATTTGTACAATGGGAAATTTGTAATTGACATCGTCTTGAACACCAAGAGTATCATCCCACAGACCAACTTTGATGTTTGGAACATTGAGTGATGTCAGATGATCGATGAGTTCTTGTACGGTCATTTTGTTTTCCTCTTAGATCGATTATATCATCTCAAAACTCAGATTGCACCGCTTCTTCGCATCACCATGATGTTACATGCATCACATTCAATGAATTCGTCTTCTGCAAGTTCGCTCAGGTTCTTCGCCGTTTGCTCTGGCTTAAGGGTGATATTGAACGCTTGTGCATGTTCAGGACACAGACAAGAATGTTCATTGTATCGACTGTTGTTTGCCATGAGATGATTATATCTCCTGTCTGTTCCCGTTTCACTTACCGAGACTTTAGAAAGTCGTAGTGTTGCTTGATGCAATCCCATGCCGATTCATTCCATGAAACATTTTCGACATGA
>Ga0172381_10002013_pt1 | contig 23105 bp, 20 predicted proteins | sample Leawel6488metaG_FD_119754 | JGI IMG/M metagenome (GOLD analysis project Ga0172381, IMG submission 119754) | Leachate microbial communities from a municipal landfill in Southern Ontario, Canada - Leachate well 64-88 metaG | ecosystem: Engineered > Solid waste > Landfill > Unclassified | place...
AACACGAGCTGCGATAAAAAATAGGGTTGATGTATTTGAAGCATAAAAGCATAAAAAAAGACCCCTTCAAGAGAGGTCTTTTTTGAATTTTAATAAGCGGAGCGATTACTCTTCGCTGTCCATATCCGCTTCATCAATTTCAGCGTTGTGGTACACGTCTTGAACGTCTTCATCGTCCTCAAATTTATCGATAAGCTTCAGAAGCTTTTGAGCATCGTTGTGTTCAAGTTTAATCGTATCGTTCGGCACATAAGTGAGCTCTGCACTCATCATTTCAATGTTTGCACCTTCCAATGCGCGAGTCACCGATTCAAAAGCATCAGGTTCTGTGGAAATTTCATGAACTCCATCTTCCGTGTTCATGTCGCTTGCGCCCGCTTCAAGAACGAGGTCCATGACTTTGTCTTCCGTGTACTTATTGGCATCAATGAGAACGACACCTTTATAAGCAAATACCCAAGCTACGGAACCGGATTCACCCATGCTGCCGCCGTTCTTGTTGAAAATATTGCGAACACTCGCCACTGTGCGCACTTTGTTGTCTGTCATGCATTTCACAAGAATGGCAACGCCATTGGGACCACGTCCTTCGTACATGGGCTCGAACATTTCCGCACTGCTACCAGCACCGGTTGCTTTAGCAATGGCACTATCAATATTCTTTGCGGGAAGGCTTTGTCCTTTCGCTTTAAGCACGGCAGCGCGCAAACGAGGGTTGATATCAATGTTTCCACCCCCTAACTTTGCTGCGATAGAAATTTCTTTAATGAGCTTATTCCAGGCTGTCGCGCGACCTACGTCCGTTTTTGCCTTCTTGCGTTTGATGGTAGCCCATTTGGAATGTCCGGACATATATACCTCACACGGTCTAAAAATTATGAGTTCAAAGATAAAATCTTATTTCTCATGTTGTAATGTTTTTCTGTATTCTTCTACGGCTTTTTTGTAATCTTGTACTGATTGAGAAATCCTTGTGGCTAAATCTTCTTGTCCTTTCTCAGTGTTCATGTATTTTTCATCTTCGGGATTGCTGATAAAGCCCAATTCAACCAATACGGCAGGCATAAAAGCACCTACAAGCACCATAAATCCGGCACCACCAGCACCGGATCCCAGTTTCTTTATTTTTCCATTATCAAAATGGATCAAAAGCTGTTCGGTAAACTTGTAGCTATTCTGCTTATATTTTTCGAGACGTGCTTCGATCTTAAACCATTCCAGAGGGGAGATTTCGTCTTTGCTGTCCTTGTCCCCATAGAGCGTGATCACCTTATTTTCCCTTCGAGCGATCGCTTTATCTTCTTCATTTTCTGGATCGCGAAGCACATAAAATCGGTAACCTTCGGTTCTCTTTTGACGTTCCACACCGTCTACCGCATTGCAGTGCAAGCTAATGAAGAGATCGCCGTCCCATTGATTGGCGAGATTGGGGCGTTCAGAAAGCTCAATAAAAACGTCTTTGTCACGAGTGAGTTTGACATTGAATCCTTCTTCTGAAAGTTCTTTTTTAAGCTTCTTGGCAACGGCGAGTACGATTTCTTTTTCCTGGCTAATTCTCCCCGAGGCTCCAGGGTCTTTGCCCCCATGACCAGGGTCAATGATAATGGTCTGTACTTCTCGGGTACCCGCAGGTTCTTTCTTCGGGGGGGCGGGGCGATTAATTTGTGCTTCTTTGGGGGTCACGTCTTTTATTATTTTTTTCAGCGTATCGGGGGCGTATTTTTTGGCGAGAGCCACTTCAAAAATGTTCAATGTCGCTTCTGCGGAAGTCCATATTTTGCCGTTTTCTAAGCGAGTGGGTTGGTCTAGGGTTGTGGCTTTTCCATTGGCAAAAATATAAGGAAACCCGAGAACAAAGGAACATTCTAGCTTTTCATTTTTCGCTGTGAAATGCTTTTCGATAGGTTGCCAATTCGTTTTAAGGCCTTCGGACTCTGCAAATGATTTAATATCAATCATCCAAGTCCCATCATATTTGGCAAGCACAGGAGAACCACCGGCCCAAGAAATCAGGCCTAAAAATGTCAATAGAAAAAGGATCAAATCCTTGCGGCTTTCGCGATGCGAGCTACAGCGAGTTTGGCATCCCTGTTCATCACATCTTCTCGTTTGTCTTTTTGGTCTTTGCCTCGACATATACCTACTTCGAGTTTGGCAAAACGATTTTTGAAATACAACTTCAAAGGGATGAGAGTCAGTCCTTTGAGTTCCTTGGCTTTGCGCATTTTTTGAATTTCAGAAATGTGGGCGAGTAATTTACGCCGACGTGCTGGAATATGATTAAAACGATTGGCAAAAATATATTCATCAATATGAGCTCCAACGAGCCATAATTCATCTTTATCTTCTGAAATATCGACCCATGCTTCATTGAGGCTGCATTTACCGTCACGGATAGACTTCACTTCTGAGCCGATAAGCATGATCCCCACTTCAAAGCGGTCTTCTATGGAGTACAGATGATTCGCTTTTCGATTAATAATAGTTGGGGTCTTGCTTTCTTTTTCTTTGCTCATCCATCTTCCTCAATGGGCTCAAGAATTACACCTTGTTGTACTGCTAATTCATTGAGAAATTTTTTAAGCTCTCGGCTGGCTTCAAAAATAGGTTTGACACCTGCTTCGACGGAGACTGGTTCGCCTGTGCGTGGATTACGAGCCGTGCGGGCTTTGCGATGACGAACTTTGAAACGTCCGAACCCGCGAATTTCAATGTTATTTCCATCCGCTAACGCTCTCGCAACCGAATCAAGAAAACATTCGATAATAACCTTAGTATCGACCTGGGTAAGTCCAGTTCTAGAGGCTATTTCCTCAACAATTTCTTTCTTTGTAATGTTTCCTGTATTGACCGCCATTAGCGTAACTCCAAATAAATCAATAACTTGCAATGAAAGATATAGCTTTTTACAAGTCAAAAGTCAATTGAAGAAAATGCAGAATTCAGACAAAATCAGAGAAAATCAGCTTTCACCCCAGCCGCGAGTGCGTTTTTGCTTGTTTGGAATCAGTGAATCAAGAGCAATGATAAGCTCTTTGCAGCCTTCACCCGTGAGAGCGGAGGTTACAATAACCTTTTCTTTCTTTTTACTGAATGCCTTGATTGCTTTTTCCACACCAATATCAACCTTGTTGAGAGCGATAAGGTACGGTTTTTCGGCGAGTTTGGGGTGGAAAGCCTTGAGTTCTTGTTTAAGTGCCACGAATTTATCATAGGCATCTTCTTCAAAACCATCGATGACGAATAACAAAGTATGGGTGCGTTCAATGTGCTTTAAAAACTGATGACCTAAACCACGTCCTTCGGAAGCGCCTTCAATGAGTCCCGGAATATCGGCGACAACAAAGCTCCGCGCCCCCATTTGGACAATACCTAAAACGGGTTCCAATGTGGTGAACGGATAATCGCCGACTTTGGGGCGCCCGCTCGAAATTTTATTGACCAAAGAAGATTTGCCTGCGTTGGGAAAACCGACAAGGCCTACATCGGCCATTAATTTTAATTCAAGATGAATCACCCGCCTTTCTGCAGCTTGCCCAGGAATTGTCTTCTCAGGAGCTTGGTGGGTGGCTGTCGTAAAATGGGGGTTGCCGATACCGCCTTTGCCACCGCGTGCTCCCACCCAGGATTGACCAATTTCCACAAGATCCGCAAGGATGTGACCGGCTTCGTCTTTGACAAGTGTGCCTCGGGGTACATTCACGATAAGATCGTCCGCAGAGCCTCCTGTGCAGTGAGAGGCCCCACCATCTTCTCCACTTTTTGCTTCATAGAGATACATGTTTCCCATATCAAGAAGCGTCGAGTACTGTTCGTTTACGCGAAGAATTACGCTACCACCGTGTCCGCCATCCCCACCATCAGGGCCGCCAAGAGGCACAAATTTTTCACGGCGAAAACTGCAAAGTCCATTGCCGCCTTTCCCGGAGCGGAGCTCAATTATTTTTTCGTCTAGAAACATGGGAAACCTCTTAGGTATAGGGTATTAAAGGCTAATGGTCTCGTCGAGGCCAAGGGCTATGTTCATATTTTGGACAGCAGCGCCACTCGCTCCCTTGCCCAGATTATCAATAACGGTTGTCACCTGCATATTTTCTTCGTTTCCGAAAACATAAATGCGCGCGCGATTCGTGCCATTACACACGGTACAATCGAGGCAGCCACCATCAAGAACCGGGTTCATTTCATAAGGTTGTACCTCAATGAAATTACTTTCTGCGTAATGTGCGGCAAGTATTTCCTGCAAATCAAGAGGGGTCATTTTCTGAGTGAATGAATCGGAAAAAAGGGCGACCGAAACCGCCATTCCCTTGTAGAATGGGCCAAGGACAGGATTGAACAAAGGAACATGTTCTAAACCGCATGTTCTTTGCATTTCTGGAATGTGCTTATGCTGAAGTGCGAGCGCATAAGGGCGTGCTGCAAAAAGTCTTGGAGAAAGCCCCGGGTGTGAAATTTGAGATCCTTCCGCTTCATAGGCTGCAATCATCTTTTTTCCACCACCAGAGTAACCGGTGACGCTATAACTTGCAAGGCGTGCAGAAGTGGGGAGAATGTGTGCCGCAATCAGAGGATAAACGCCGAGAATGAAACCCGTCGCATGACAGCCTGGGTTTGCGATGCGCGTATTCTTTTGGATTGCTTCTCTGTGAACTTTTGATAACTCTGGCAAACCATAAGCCCAATTGGGGTTGGTACGGTGTGCTGTGGAAGCGTCGATAATGCGCGTTTTCGGGTTTGTACAAAGAGAGGCACTTTCTTTCGCCGCAACATCGGGGAGGCAAAGGAAAGTCACGTCTGATTCATTAATCAGCTTTTGTCTTTCTTTGATATCCTTTCGGAGTGCAGGGTCAATGGAAATAACATCAACATCGTCTCTTTTGGCGAGGCGTTCTTGAATTTGTAAACCAGTGGTCCCTTCTTGGCCATCCACAAAAACCCGAAATGTCATTTCAAATCACCTCGATTAGAGAGCGCCGCAGCACTTCTTATATTTTTTGCCCGAGCCACAAGGACAAGGATCGTTGCGACCGATTTCGGGAGTTGTTTTATGTACGGTAGAAGGTTTCACTGCACGGCCATCAAAGAAGAACCAAACACCACCTACTTTGTGGAATTCGCCGAGTTCGTGATGATCTCTGGTAATGTTACCTTGTTTGAATTTAGCGACAAATTCAACCCAACCGAGATTCTTTTCTTCTTCAGTTTTGGTTTCTCGAATTTCAATGCCGAGCCATTCTGATTCACGGCTCCAATCATCTACACTCTTCTCATCAAAATCGGTGCGCTGAGAGGCTTCTAATGAATCCTTAAGCCACTTGATTTCATGCTTTGCGTAGGCGGTATAGCGTGAACGCATCAGAACTTCTGGCGTAGGTGCTAAGACCTTCTGCTGAATAATGGGTTCGCAACAATCTTCGTACTTTTTGCCTGAGCCACAGGGACAGAGATCTTGAGACATTGTCATTCCTTTTGATTCAAAAATGGAAAAGTTAAATACGCCTATAGATTACAAACATTTTTTTAGAAGCCAAATAGCTTCCTTTCCTTTGCGGGAAGGAACGCTTTCATTTACTTCAATGCGTTCTGCCACATCGAAAATACTACCTAAACGAGCCATCAATTCGCCTTCACTAGTACAATGAGGAGGACCTTGCATTGTATTTCCGTTCATGAGGGGATAGAAAAAGGCGATGACAACGCCATCATCTTTGAGCATTTTCTGCCACACTTCAAAGCACTCGTCACGACGACCCGGATGAATGGCACTAAAGGTACAATAATCGTAAATAATATCGAACTGCATTCCACCCTTTTTAGGGTTCTTTGGATTGAGTTCAAACAGATCCAAATCAAGGGATTTCAAATTTTTGTGTTTACGACTTAAACGATCCAATTCATCCACAGCGGTAGCGCTGAAATCAACGGCTAAAACTTCATGACCACGGAGAGCCCATGCTTCGGCATCGTAGCCATAGCCTGCGCCAGGAACCAAAACATTTCCGGTGGCAGGGCAAGAGGGGTGCTTAAAGAATTCTTCAAGCGCCGGAGTCGCTTTTTTTAGATTCCAGTAGTCTTTCTCTTCTGTATAAAGGTTTTCCCAAAATTCAGGTAGATTCTGTGTGAGCATAGACGACCTTCTGTTGATTGTATGCGAGCTGTCCGCAAGCGGCAGAGATATCTCTTCCCCGTGGATTGCGGATAGTAATTTGAATTTCTGCCGCGCGAACGAGTGCAAGGAAGTGTTCCACTTCTTCCGGAGTCGGAGCTTCCAGTGTGGGATCGTCTGCGGGGTTTAACACAATGGCGTTTACCTTGCACCGTCGTGGTGCACAAATGCGGATGAGTTCCTTTGCTGCAATGTCGGTGCATGTGACATCTTTCATGAGTACAAACTCAAAGGTCACATAATTATCGGTGCGACGAGTATATTCATCCGTTGCTTCTAAAAGTTTTTCAATGGGCCAAGTATCATTTATTGGCATGACTGCAGAGCGTCTTTCGTTGTTTGTGCTGTTGAGACTCACAGCAAGGCAGCACGGTGTATTGCGATCCACAAGTTCCTTGATTTTAGGAACAATTCCCGATGTGCTGAGTGTCATGCGCTTGCGGCCCATATTAAAGAGCTTCTGATGATGGAGCGTGCAGCAGGTGCGGTGTACATTTTCCAGATTGTTGAGCGGCTCTCCCATACCCATAAAAATGATATTGGTAACCTGGGCGATCTTGCCATCTTCACCTAAAGTATTGGAATCCTTCAAATGCCAATTGACGCGAATAATTTCTTCAAGAATTTCACCCGCTTCGAGGTTGCGGGTAAATCCCATTTTGGCAGTGCGGCAGAAGGAACAATTCATGGCGCAGCCCACTTGGGTGGATACGCACACAGAAAAACGACCATTGGTGGGAATCATCACGGTTTCAATGAAGTGACCATCATAAGTTTTATAAAGCCACTTTAAGGTACCATCGGAAGAATCAGCACGGTGAGCAGGTGTCAAAGATTGGATACTGAATTCTGCGGCGAGTTTTGCTTGAGTACTTGGAGGAACGTTGTTCATTTCCGAGAAATCTCGGACTTGGTGGCAGAATAACCAATTTTGAATCTGCTCTGCGCGGAACGGTTTTTCACCGGCAGCGTTGAGCCACTCTTTCAACTCGTCCGTTGTGAGGGATTTTATATCCTTGTACTTTACCACAGGCAAGTAAAGATAGAAAAAAGCGGACGATTTTGAAGTAATCGAAAATTTGAGCTAAAATAGTCCCCATCTAGAGACGTATTTTAGAACATTTTTCGGGTTCCTTTGGGCTTCTTTTCGCCTTCTTCCCCTTTTTTACTGTGGGAGGAAGGAGTTTCAACTGTGCCTTTGGTGCTGAAAAGTGTCGCATCGTCCGAAGACTTCATTTTGACATCAAAATGCTGACCATCGCATATTTCTTCAGGAGCGTGTCCGGTGGTATAGAGACAATAGGTGGTATTGCTGCAAAATTCACCCGCCACTTTTCCTGTAAAGTTACAGATATTTCTGCTAGTAACTCCGGAGGGCACAGGGAAAGATTTTTTAGGTAAATCCTTGTGAAGTTCTTTCATGACAGCAATCCAAATCGGAAGCGCATCTTCTGTGCCAGTATGGCCCGCACCCATTGTCGCAGGGGCATCAGGACCGACCCACACACCCATCGTGTACTGCTTTGTAAAACCAATGTACCACGCATCAGTGTAGTCGTTCGTGGTTCCCGTTTTTCCACCACTCGGGTGGTAAAATCCACTGGCCCATACGCGTGCGGCGGTGCCGCGAACGTTGACATCCTTAAGCATATCGACCATCAAGAAAGCAGAAGCGGGACGGATCACTTCGTGTTCCACTTTCGTTTTCTTTTCAATGATTTCTCCATTTTTATCTACAATACTTTCGATCATGTAAGGTTCAATACGGGTGCCCCCGTTGGGAAATACGGTATAGGCAGAAGTCATTTCCATGAGAGTGGCTCCCACGGAACCCAAGGCGAGACTGGGCACTGCCTTGAGGGGGGATTTTTGAATCCCGAACTTGCGGGCGTAGCTCACCACGTTGTTAAGTCCATACTTGAGGCCAGTCTGGATCGCAGGAAGATTTTTGGAAAGATAAAGGGCACGGCGAAGCGTCATCATCCCTTCAAAATCTAAGGTGAAATTAGCGGGTCTCCAGGTTTTTGCTGGATCATCGGGATCGGGGATAGTAATGGGTTGATCATTTACAGAATCACAAGGACTTGCTCCATTATCCATAGCGGTAGCGTAAACAATGGGCTTAAAGGAGGAGCCTGGCTGCCGCAAAGATTGCACGGCACGGTTCCATTTGGATTCGTTGAAATTGGCACCGCCGATCATGGCCCGGATGGCTCCGGTTTCGTTTTCGATGAGCACCGCAGCGACTTGTGCTTCGTGGTAGAGTAAACTATCGGGGAAATGTCGTTTGGAAAGATCGGAAGCGGTATCTTTTGCGAGATAATCTCTTTTGAATAAAGTGTAGATGCTATCGAAATGAACCAATGTACTGTCGTTGCGCATATGATATCGGGGTCCGAGGTTCAATCTCGCGATGGTGCGTTGTTTGATACGCTTCTGTACTTTTTCGAGCTGCTCTTTCGCGGCTCTTTCGGCATAAGCCTGAATAGAAGGGTCAATCGTGCTGAAAATGGAAACCCCATCGGCATAGAGTGAATTTTCCCCGTATTTCTTTTCCATGTATTTTCGAATTTCTTCGTAGAAGTAGAGTCCCGCTTCGTTGTCTCCAGCATGGGAAATTATTTGCAGTGGTGTAGCCATATATTTGTGGTATTCATCTTTGGTGATATAATCGGCATCGTACATGGCGTAGAGAACGGTGTTACGGCGATCCAGAGAAGCTTCCGGGTGTCTATCGGGGCGGTAAGCTTCAGGGCGTTGCAACATCCCCGCAAGGACTGCAAATTCGGGGATCGTTAAACTATCAAGAGGGCGTCCGAAATAGTATTGACCCGCTGCTTGAAAACCATAGTTTCCGGCGGCAAGGTAAACTTCGTTCATGTAAAATTCAATAATCTCATCCTTTGTGTATGTCTGCTCAATACGAATGGCAGTCATCACTTCCTTGATTTTTCTCGAAAGCTTTCGCTCGGGCGTCAAGAATAAAAGTTTTGATAGTTGTTGGGTTAATGTGGAGGCTCCGCGTAGTTTTCTACCAGAGAACGTACTTTCCAAAATCGCTCCAGGAATCGCCCAAATATTCATTCCCCAGTGGTCATAAAAATTCCGATCTTCCGTTGCCATCACAGCGTTCATCGCCATTTTAGGAATGGAATCGAAAGGGGTCCAGACGCGGCGTTCTACAAAGTATTCGTGAGCAACAAGACTATCCTTGTCATAAACGTGGGTCACCAGTTTGGGATCAATTTGCTCAAGTTGTGCGAGAGAAGGCAACTCCGAAGAAACGTAAACCCAAGTACACATGGAGAATATAATGAGAAACACCAATATTACAGGAATGGAGAAGAGGGCGATCCAACAATAAACTTGGCGTGACGGTTTGGGGAATGAATCAACCCCGGGAGTTTTTAGCGTAGTTATTAGATTTTTGGCTAGTCGTATCATTTTAAATCACAATGTTGTGCAAAAGTATTTTCAAAACGTGGCACAAAATGTAACTTATACGCACCGATTTTTCGATGGAGATAATTTAAAATGAATGCATTCAAAGCCTTAATTCCTGTTGCGACTCTGATTTCTTTAGTTGGATGTGGTTCTATAGATCACAATTCGCCAGAAATGGAAACGCCAAAAATGGAAACGAATGATCTGGGTGAGGTTTCCCCGTTTGATACGCTCCAAGTACAATTTGATAAGGATATCGCTAACTTCAATGATAACGAGGTTACGGCTAACAGTGCAGTGGAAGTTCTCAAGGTGAGTGGCAGTTCTGTCTATCTCGTTGGTGCGGACACAACGATTTCTGGATTACCCGTTTTTGAAGCGGGAAAAGCGCGTCATACTGTTACTTTCAATAGTGTGGAAGATGAAGATGGTAACGTGAGCGGCGCGCAATCGGTTACTTTTGCAACTTATCCTATTTTGGATAATGACGGTATGGTTGGTAGCAAGTGCAAAAGCAACGGGACTCCCAGTGCCTCTGAAGCTCTTGCGGATTCGGTGAAGTTTTATAATGGAACGGATTTTGAAGATGGTTTGACTTTTGCCGCTCTTCTTTCTGGTGACTACAACGATGATTGCCCGGATACTTATGATTATTTCCGCATTTATCTGCGGGCTAAGGATTCTCTTTCGGTAACGATGTCCGGTAATTCTGTTCCGTTGTCCGTCTCTTTCAAGGGGCCACAAATTATGGCCGGTGAAACGGGCAAGGAATACCAGACTATTTTCGAATTTGATGCCACTTCGCAAAAACCTTCGATTGACACAACTTTCTACGTTTCTGCTGATATCCATATATACGGTGCAACGGACATGAAAAAATATCTCGCCTATTATATCCAGGTCAGTTATCCATCGGGTGCTTCTACGGATCCTGTACCTTATGTGCTGACGATACGTCGCTCGACCAAGTAGTTGATTTTCATAAGAAAAAGGCAAAAATTTCCCTTGACAAAGTGGCTCAGGGTGCTATATTTGGGCCACAACAATGCAGACGTGGCCAAACTGGATAAGGCATCTGGCTACGAACCAGAAGACTGCAGGTTCGAGTCCTGCCGTCTGCACTAAAAAACCCTGAGAAATCAGGGTTTTTTTATGGAAAAAATCAATATATAACAGAATTGGACAGGTTTTTAAATTTGAACATCGGTATTTTGTTTGTGCTTTTTTTGTGCTGAGGCATTATGACTCTTTTGCGTGTTCCGAAGTTTTATCCCGAGTTTCGTTGTGTAGGGTCTGCCTGTTCGGATAATTGTTGCATTGGTTGGGAAATCAATATTGATCCTAAAACTTTGACGTTCTATAAGAGCGTGCAGGGGCCGCTGGGGGAGCGACTTTCTCACTGTATTCGGCATTCGCAGTTTGTGCTTGCACCGGGCGACCGTTGTCCGTTTTTGAATGAGCACAATCTTTGTGACATTTATACAGAATTAGGCAAGTCCCATTTGAGTGAGGTCTGTGCAGAACATCCGCGTTTTGTGGAGGCGTGTGGAGATTTGGTGGAACGCGGAATTTCGCTGTGTTGCGAGGAGGGTGCGCGCCTCTTGTTTAAAGACGAAGCGACGCTTGAATTTGTGACTTTTGATTCGATGGAACCACCGGAGCCTCTTTCAGAGGAGGAATCGAATTACTTGGAGTTTGTTTTGAATTTTCGGGAGCGCGCGTTTGCGGTTTTGCGCGCGCGCGAGGTTCCGTTCGCGCCACGGGTACAGCATTTGCTTTTGATGACTGCGGAGGAATGTAAAATTCCTTTAGAGCGCCCCACGATTTCTGTTGCAGAATTGCGTACGAAGTGGCTGGACTTGCTTTCCGCTTCTGAGAGTATTAGCCCGGAATGGGATGCCGCACTTTTAAAAATGCGAAAGGGGACATTTCAATCGCCAAAGGTTCCAGATTTTGAATATGAACATTGGGTGGTGTATTTGCTTTTTCGGTATTCGTTAAAAGCCGTCTATGAAGGGGCGCTTGTGACAAAGGTACAATTCGCGGTGTTCTGCTTTTGGGTTCTTCGTGAGTTGGATGCGGCACTTTGGGAGGGCCACGAATGGACGCTTGCGGATCGTATCGCTTCGGCGAAGTTACTCTCCAAACAGCTAGAATATTCTGAAAATAATCTCGCCTTGCTTGAAGAGGCTTTTGAGAATGACATGAATTTTGGGCTCGGCGCGATGGGAATGATGGTATAAAAAAAGACCTCGTTGGGGACGAGATCTTGGGGCCAGTGTTGATTTTCATGGCCGTAGTGTAATTTGTGGTTACGTTTCGTCTTCTCCGCGAAGCATAATGACTTTGCCTGTACGGATATATTCCACAATTTCGAACTTGCGGCATAGACTTTTCATGGCATCAATTTTGTCCGTATTTCCAGTGATTTGGATAATCATGGAAGTCTCGGTCATATCGATCGTAATCGCCTTGAAATGATCGCACAATTGTAGAAGCTCTGTACGTTGTTCTGGAATGCAACGCACTTTGATAAGTGCCAGTTCCTTTTCAACAACGCTCATGTTTGTGTGATCCTTCGCTTGGATCACATCGACGAGCTTTTCGAGCTGTTTAATGATCTGCATCAGGATATCCGGATTGCCTCGAGCCACAATATTCATTCGACTGAAGTTAGGATTCAGCGTTGGAGAAACCACTAAGGAATCAATGTTATAACCACGACGGGAGAACACCAAAGCGATTCTCACGAGCACCCCAGGGCGGTTTGCCACAAGAAGACTTATAGAGTGAGCTTTTTTAATAATGGATGTCATATTAGGTACTCCCCGTAGGCTTTGCAAGTTGTGTTTTAGGAGGTTCCATCACCATTGAGGTAAAGGGGGCACCCGCAGGAATCATCGGGAATACATTGTCTTCCTGTTCACATTCGCAATGAATAAGCACGGGGCCCTCATTGTAGGCAAGTGCCTTGGTAATCACACGCTCCACATCTGCGGAACGTTTGATACGGAGACCCATAATTCCATAAGCTTCTGCAAGCTTCACAAAATCAGGGTTGCCGATCATACTCACGCTGGAATAACGTTTGTCGTAGAACATATCCTGCCATTGGCGCACCATCCCTAAAAATTTGTTATCCATCACGAAAATTTTGATGGGTAATTTGTGAATGGCCGCGGTAGAAAGCTCGGCTTCGGTCATTTGGAATCCACCATCGCCCGCGAAACAACACACAGGCCAGCCAGTCGTGTTGCCAAAAGCAGCACCGATAGCCGCTGGGAAACCAAAACCCATAGTGCCAGCACCCCCAGAATTGTGCAACTGACGCGGGTAATCCGCTTCAAAAAATTGTGCTGTCCACATCTGGTGTTGCCCCACATCAGAGGTCACAATGGCTTTTCCCTTGGTGAGCTCAGAAAGCGTTGCGATCACATGTTGCATGCGAAGGCCACCCTGTTTGGGGTATGTCAAGGGGAACCGCTTTTTCCAAGTCTGGATTGTTTTCACCCATTCGTTGGTATCTAAACGATTCACCAAAGGCAAAAGTTGTTCCAGCACCAGTTTGGCATCGCCACACATAAATACGTCTGGTTGTAAAACTTTACCTTCTTCCGCTGGATCTACATCAATATGGATGGTCACCGCATCTTTGCAGAATTCGTCAAGCTTACCGGTGATTCGGTCATCCCAACGAGAACCGATACTCATGATTAAATCACAGTCTAGAACGGCCTTATTGGCATAAACGGTGCCATGCATGCCGAGCATTCCCAAAGAAAGAGAATGGGAGGCGGGGAAAGTGCCTAAGCCTAAGAGAGTGCTTACCACGGGGGCATTTAACTTCTCTGCAAGTTCTTTTACTTGACGGTGCGCACCCGATATCATGGCGCCATGACCCACTAATAATAATGGACGGCGTGATTTTTTGATAAAAGCGGCTGCTTTTTCCACCAGAGAGGTCTCTGCATAGGTCGGCACTTTGTAACCAGGCAAGTCCATAATATCGGTAAATGGCGCTGTGCAAGGGCCTGCGGTCACATCTTTCGGTAAATCAATGAGAACAGGACCTGGACGACCTGTACGGGCAATGTGGAATGCTTCTTTCATCACGCGTGGGAGGTCGGCAGAATCTTTCACCAAATAAGAATGTTTCACAACGGCAAAGGTCATACCACTGGTATCACATTCTTGAAATGCATCTTTACCAAGGCTTGGCGTAGTGGTTTGGGCTGTTAAAACAACAATAGGAACAGAATCCATGAGCGCTGTATAGATCCCTGTGAACGTATTGGTAGCACCGGGGCCAGAAGTGACAAGAGCGACTCCCACTTTGCCGGTTTGACGTGCATATCCATCGGCCATGTGAGTGGCCCCTTGTTCATGGCGTGAAAGCACCATTTTGATATTGGAGTCAAGAATTGCGTCGAACATCGGAATGGCAGATCCTCCGGGGTAACCGAAGAGAGTGTCCACGCCTTCGCGTTTGAGACATTCGATAATCACTTGCGCTCCGCTTAATGCGTGATTAGTCATATTATTCCAATAATTAGGTTAAAATGAAAACTTTAATTAAATATAAATAACTTTTTCAATAAAAAAAGGCTCATCTGTGAAAAATTGAAATACTTTTGAATGATTTTTATAAAAATATTTTTCTAAAATATGAAACTTCTGTTTTATTCTATTGCTTTTGTTAAAATTTATTTTTTAAAATTCTTTTTAAATGTAAAAACGATACATATTGTGACAATTTTCTTTGTTTAATTGTTTTTGTATTCAAAAATAGACTGCTTTTGTATCAAGTTTCGATACTTTTTGTTTTTTGATTTTGATAATTAAGATAAAAAAGATAAAAGTTTGAATTTTTGAAGGCGTATGACTAATAAAACCGCTAAATTGGCTTTTGAAAATTATTTATTCTTTTGATGGGAGTTCAGCGTTTAAAAGGAAATTAAACTAATGAGTTTTTATGAAATTGATATCCCTTCCTTCCATGCTTCCTAGGGAAAAACTTTCTCAGTATGGGGTTAAAAATCTCACGACTCAGGACTTAATTGCTCTAATTCTTGGACGTGGAGGTTCGGGAAAAAATGTTTTTGCTCTTGCTGAAGAGTTAGAGACTTTTCTAGCAAATCAAATTCAAATGCCTGAAATGGATAATCTCTTAAAAATAAAGGGACTCGGTTTTGCAAAGGCCTCTCAAATTATGGCTTGTTTGGAGTTGTCGGGGCGATTTTTACTGGGTGGTAAAGCTTTTTCTGCAAATTCCCCTGAAGAATTAGTCCGCCATTTGGCTTTTTTGAAGCATGAAGGCCAAGAAAAATTTGTGATGGTCTCTTTAAATTCCTCCAATTGTCTTCTTGGAATTCATACTTTAACCATAGGACTTGTGGATAAAACGCAAGTTCATCCGAGAGAAGCTTTTGCAAAGGCAATTGAAGATCGTGCGGTGGCTGTGATTTTTGCTCACAACCATCCTTCGGGAAATGTTCACCCCAGTGAGGAAGATAAAATCATGACGAAACACCTTTGTGATGCCGGTCATTTACTTGAAATACCAGTTTTAGATCATATCATTGTGAGTCCGTGCGGGTACAGTAGTATAAAACGGGATTTTCCGTATCTATTTGAGCGAGACTAGAAATTTTGTTTTTTATGGATCAAAGTGCGGCATTTTTCGTCTCTTTTAGGAGTGGTGGTTTGGAAAAAGAGTTAATTGAAATTAAATTTGACTTACATTGAATAATTTTTGCTTACCACAAATGGCTTAAGAAAATTGTAAGATCTTAGGTATTTCGGATTAAGGAGATTACATGAACAAAGCAATAGTACTATGTGTTCTGCTCAGTGGGCTTGTCGTCAGTGCGAGTGCGACGCTCAATAAAGACGCTATGATGGGTGTCAATAAAACCCAATCCGCTCAAAGTCTTGGCCATTCCAAGTTGGGTTTCTCTCTCTTAGGGGATGTCACCAACGAAACGAGTATGTTTAAGGATAGGGGTGATACTCTTGGACAGATGACCCGCTTTCATAACATTGGCGGACAAACGAGTGCTAACGCCAGTGATTTCTGGGGTGCCAGTGCTTATGTAGCCCTTGCTGTTGGTATCTGGGACTATTTTGATTTTGGTGTAATGCTCCCGGTTTATTATGAAAAATTTACTTCTGACAAAATTCGCCCCCAAGAAGAAACGCTGGATGTGACTGGAACCGATGTGGGTGGATTGGGTGATATGAGAGCGTCCTTGAAGATTCGGATGCCTCTCCCTGAAGATCAGGTTTTTGATATTGCTCTTGTGGGTGGCGCTTCTTTTGGAACTACCGATCTGACTCGACAAGGAATGTGGGTTCGTGAACCGGAATATATACATGTGAGTACGAGTGATACGAATGTTCGTGAAGCTCAGTCTTTCGGAATAAAGGAAACCACGCTTCGCGGTACTTTAGCCTTGACTGTCGACTTTGATAAGCTCGATAATGGAGTCCCACTTCAATTTCATGTGAATGGTGGCTATCGTTACATTATGGATGCGGGTGATTTTAATGATCATATTATGAGTTTCAGTGGTGCTTTTGAATTTTTCCCTGTAGAATTCTTTTCCATTTTTGCTGAATACTACATGGATTTTATGCCTGACATTGAATACAAGGGTACAAAGGAATCTTTGGATTTAAGTCAAATCACTGCCGCGTTGGTGTTCCATACGCCTGCGGGTGTTGATCTCCATTTAGGGGGTAGTTACTATGTGGGTGGCGATAAGTATATCTCTGCTTTGAAGTCTTATCATAATGACGATCCGAATAATGGGGGTTATATTCAATCCAACACCCGTGTAAACCCGCTTTATACGGTTTATGGTGGTATCACTTGGGCTGGCTTCTTGCTTCCTCAGGATCGTGATAACGATGGTGTTACGGATGAAGAAGACAAATGTCCAGACGAGTATGGTCACAAAAAGAATCAAGGTTGCCCTCTCGGAGAACCTGATTTGGATGAAGATGGTGTTTGCGATCCATGGGTCGCTGAAAAGGGTCTTTTGGATGAATTTGCTGACGCTTGCGATGGTATTGATCAGTGCCCCAATGAAGAAGGGGATGGTGAAGATGGTTGTCCTTTGGATGAACCGGATACGGATGCCGATGGTATTTGTGATCCATGGGTCTCTCAGAAGAAGATGAGTAAGAAGTTTGCCGATGTTTGTAAGGGTGCCGATAACTGTCCGAATGAAAAAGGACCGAAAGCCAACCTTGGTTGCCCGACAGATAATCCAGATGCCGATGGCGATAAAATTTGTGACCCATGGGTTTCTCAGAAGAATAAACTTTCCGCCTTTGCTGAGATGTGTAAGGGTTATGACGATTGTCCGGGTGAAGCGGGTCCAGTGGCGAACAGGGGTTGCCCATGGCCTGACCCGGATGCTGATGGTGATGGTCTTTGCGATGAATGGGTGATCCAAAAGAAGATGGGGTATTTCTTTGAAAATCCGACCGATTCGACAACCAAGAAATGTAAGGGTGTTGATAAGTGCCCCGCTGAATATGGCCCTATTGACAACGATGGCTGCCCATTAGATAATCCTGATGGTGACGGTGATGGCGTTTGTGATGCTTGGGTCACTCAGAAGAAGATGACGGAACGCTTTGCCGATGTTTGTAAGGGTATTGATAAGTGCCCAGAAGAAGCGGGTCCGGAGTTTAACAACGGTTGTAAGATGGACAATCCAGATGCCGATGGTGATAGCATTTGCGATCCTTGGGTCTCTCAAAAGAAGATGCTTGATAAGTTTGTGACGGTCTGTAAAGATATCGACAAGTGCCCGACCGAACCTGGCCCTGTCGCTACCAATGGTTGCCCGTTGGATGATCCTGACCTTGATAAGGATAGTGTCTGCGCCGTTTGGGTCACTGAAAAGGGAATGTTGAATCTCTTTAAGGGTGTTTGCTCTGGTGCTGATAAGTGCCCGTTGGATGTAGGTCCATTAGACAATAGTGGTTGCCCGTTGGATAATCCTGACGGTGACAGCGACGGTGTTTGTGATCCTTGGGTCACTCAGAAGAAGATGAACGCTAAGTTCAAGGATATTTGTACTGGAATGGATCGTTGTCCGTTGGATCCGGGTCCTGTGGCAGCAAATGGTTGCCCTGCTCCTGAAATCAAGGAAAACGTGAAATTGGAAGGTGTAACCTTTAAGAGTGGAAGCGCACTTCTTGCGGCCAATGCCAAGACCGTATTGAAATCAATTGCAGAACAACTGAATGCTCCAGAAAATTTGAAGGTCAATATTGAAATTCATGGTCATACTGATAACGTGGGTAAACCAGCCAAGAACAAGAAGCTGTCGCAGGATCGTGCTCAGTCTGTGGTGAATTATCTTGCGACTCAGGGTGTGGCGAAGTCTCGCATGACGGCTATCGGTCATGGTGATGAAGAACCTGTGGCTGATAACAAGACTGCGGAAGGCCGTGAAGCGAATCGTCGTATTGAAATGCACCGCGCGCAATAATCGACAGTAAATAATTTTATAAAGCCTCGGATGAAAATCCGGGGCTTTTTGCTGCTCTTTAGACGGGGAAGCCGCGAGAATCGCGGTTTCAAAAATCATCCGCTATGCGGGTGAGATTCAGCTTAAGCAAAAAAAGAGTGTTCCCGTGTTGTTAGTCTTTGGTTGTCAGAGCTGGAAGTGTACAATCCAAGGGGCAATGATGGCGGTGATGATCCCCGTTATACCGATGGCAAGGGAGCTCATGGCTCCTTGTATTTCTCCCATTTCCATGGCGCGTGTGGTGCCTACGGCGTGGGAAGCGGTACCGATGGCGATACCTTGTGCTATTTCATCATGAATCCGGAAAATGCGGCAGACAAACGGGGCGACAATGGCTCCTGTAATTCCGGTCACGACAATGGCAATAACAGTGATGGCAGGGATGCCTCCGATTTCCTTGGAAAGTTCTACTCCCATGGGTGTGGTGATGGATTTGGGCACAAGGGAAATCCACAGAGGTTCACTGAGATTCGCGAGGGAGGCAAACAAGACAACGCAGAGAATGGAGACGAGACACCCTGCAGTGATTCCTGCGAGAATGGGTACAATATTCTGGCGAAGGTTGGGAAGCTGCTTGTATAAAGGTACCGCTAGCACCACGGTGGCCGGGGAAAGGAAAAACGAGATGTAGTCCCCTCCGAGGTTATAGGTGTCTAGGCTGATACCCGTGAGGAAGAGAAAACCGATGAGAAGAATGTTTGCAATAAGGAGCGGATTGAATATGGCTAGTTTATAACGCCTGCTAAGAAAAATACCGATTTCAAAAGAAATGAGGGATATGAGGATACCGAAAAGCGGAGTGTTCAGAAAAAATGTCATTTTTTTTCTCCTGTTTCGGACTTTCTGCGACGAAGCATCTGGGTTGTCCGGCCGGTGACAGCCATGGTGGCAATGGTAGCTCCGATACAGAGTATGAGCAGAAGTATCCATTGCCCTTGAAGTTCATTCCGTGCCGCGAGCAGCCCTACACTGGCAGGGAGAAAGAAGAAGGCTAGGTGGTTCAGAAAAAAACGGGTAACATTTTCAATTTGCCGGGGCCGTATGATTTTTAGGCACAAAAGGAGGAGAAGCAGCAGCATTCCGATGATGTTTCCCGGAATGGGAACGTGGAGTATTCTGTGGCTGAATTCTCCGGCAAAGCAGATGGCAAGTACGATGGTAAGTTGTAGAGGTAGGCGCATGGGGCGCAATTTAAAAATAAGAAAGTCTACCGTTCTTTTTTGCGGGCGAGTGTGAGCGTGTAATCGGCAACGTTATAGAAATCTTGCTGGTGCTCAATGGCGATGACGGTATGCCCTTCCGCGCAGAGTTTTTGAATAAGTTCAATCATACGGTGAATGTCCTCTTGATGTAAGCCACGGGCAGGTTCATCAAAGAGATATAAGGTGCGCGGGGCCTTTGCTTTGGAAAGTGCGATGGAAAGGCGCAATCGGGCTCGTTCGCCACCGGAAAGATGAGTGGTGGGTTGCCCTAAGTGTAAATAACCCAAGCCTGTAAGTTGTAGTGGGGCCAATTTTTCTGTAAAGTTACGTGAAAAAGAAAATAGGGAAAGCGCTTTTTCGATTGAAAGATCCAAGATATCAGCAATGGAAAGTGTCTTAAAACGGATATCCAAAATTTCATCGCGGAATCTTTTTCCGAGGCATACGGGGCATTCACTTTCCTCGTAACCGGAAGGATCGTGGAGTACGCCTTCGCCTTTACAGGTTTCGCAACGACCGCCAGGGACATGAGTTCCGAATCGCGTAGGTCGATAACCATGTACTTTGCTTTCGGGAAGGCTTGCGAAGAGTTCGCGGAGCGGTGTCATTATTTGAATGGCACTTGCGACAGAACTTTTCCGATTCCCGATAAAGCTTCCGGTAGAAAGAATTGAAATGGCTTCAAAACCGAGGTTCTGGTAATCGCCCTTTTCAAAGCGCGGGAGTATATGCTTAAAAAGCAGTGTGGATTTGCCGCTGCCACTTTCGCCTGTGATGACACTAAAATGTCCCACAGGGAAATGGGCGTTAACGGGTTGCATATCGAAAGCAGTAAAGTTTTTTACCTCAATCGAAGGAATTCCTTTTGCAATGATCTTGGGTGAGGCTTCGCGATGAGCCTTTGCAAGTGATGAAATCCAAGTGGCGGTCGGTGAACTTGGGTTTGTAAGAATCTTTTCGCGCGGCCCTTGAAACAAAACTGTCCCGCCGAGTTCCCCTGCATGGGGACCCATTTCGACGATCCAATCAGCGCGGGTGATGATACTCGGGTGATGTTCTATAAGCACCAAAGTGTTGCCATGATCGCGAATTTCACAGAGAACTTGCCAAAGTTTGTCCACATCCGTTTCGTAAAGACCACTGGCGGGTTCATCAAGACAAATCAACATTCCGTTGAGGTGACCTGTGGCGAGGGGTGATAAACGCAAGCGCTGAAGTTCTCCGCCGGAGAGTGTATTGCCCCCTCGGCCTGTGGTAAGGTAACCGATTCCTAGTTTTTCCACAGCCGCAATTCTATGCGCTAATGTTTCCGCAGTATTTTTGAGATGTTCCGGAGTGCGCCCTTTGAAAAGTTCGGGTAAATTTTTACCTAGTTCGGTAAAGGACATGCAGAGAATATCTTTCCACGAGACCCCTTTGAAACTGGAGAAAAGCGGCGTAGGGGCCAATCGAAAACCATTGCAGGCTTTACAGGTTTTGTTGTTTTCATCAGAGCCGTTACCATGACAGATTTTACAAGCTCCTTTGAGCGAGTAAGGGGAGAAATCTCCAGGGACAATTTCGAGGGCGGTGTTGCCATGTTTTTCGCAGCGAGGAATAGTACTGTAGCGAATGCGCTTTCCATTGACATCAATAATGACTGTAGAGTGCGTGAGCTTGAGTGTGGCATCTACGGCTTCGGCGATGCGTGTACGGACGGCGTTCCGGATAATGATGCGATCGGTGACAATGTAAAATTCTTTGGGGACAATTTCATGTTCATTGTCGCGTAAATCTCCGAGAGAATAAGTATTCGTATCGGCGATGGCCCGCGTGTAGCCTTGAGCGAGGAACACGGCGGAAAGCATATCTAGATTTTTATTCTCAGAATCAATGGGAGCTAAAAATTGGAGGCGGGAACCTTCGGGGAACGTGGAAACGTCCCTGATAATTTCTTCTCGCTGGGTACTTTTCATGGGGTTTCCGCATTCAGGACATGCGGGTTCTGCAAAGTGGGCCCAGAGAATGCGCAAGGGCTGTTCACATTCTGAAAGGGAAAGCGCAGTGGATTTGGATGGTGCATCGCCGCGGGAAGCCGCAATCGCCAAACTCGGCCGGAGTCCTGTAGCAGAATCAATGGGGATATTCAATCGACCACCCAAAACTTTTAAAGCAAAGGGACTGAGCGTTTCCAAGTAGCGACGCTGGCTTTCCCCGTGGAGTACATCCATGACAAGCGTGGATTTGCCACAGCCCGAAGGACCACAGACAACCGAAATCTGGTTGAGGGGAAAATCCGCATTGACAGATTTTAAGTTGTGGAGTGCTGCACCCCGTATGGAAATCATTGTTTCCAAGGAAGTTTCCTCGCTATTTCAATATTCCAAATTCCATTCACTTCAAAGATAGCCGTTTGGTAAATCAAAAACTCAACTCCATTCGATTTTGCCATTTCGACACCCGCGGCATAAGCGGGGTCAATCTCTTTCGCGATATCAAAACAGTGTACATCGGTTCGATTGATTAAATATAGAATGCAGGCTCTCTCCCCTTGCTTCTTTAATGCCGAAAGCACTTGTAAATGTTTCAGTGCTCGGTCCGAAACTGCATCAGGGAAAAGAGCGAGAGGCTCATCAGTGGCACGAAGTGTGATATTTTTGACTTCGATCCAAGTGATACTTTGATTGGGGAGAATCACTTTAAAATCTAAACGAGTGTGTGGGTCGACCACGCTTTCGGAAAGTATTTTTGACCCTATCGGGATGCCTTCTATTTTTCCTTGCGCTAATGCTTCCGCGACAATGGAATTCGCGCGTGCTGTGTTGACACAAGCGAAAGCCCCTGAGGCGAGTTTGAGAATTTCTAGGGAGTACGGATATTTTCGGGTGGGGTTATTGGAAAGGCTAAGAAAAGCAGAAGAACCTTTCCCAAGAAGACTCTTCATGGAACCCGTGTTAGCAAGGTGAGCGGTAAACGATTCCCCCTTGCAACGTACATCAGCCAAAAATCTTTTGCGGCGCCCCAAGAATTCAGCAGTGAGAAGAGAGCCTAATTGCATTGCCTACTCCCAGTGGGAGTGTTAATGTTCACTCCAATAGAAAACAACTTCAGCAAATGGAGTATTAAAATCGGCATTTTCTAGGTTTTCATAATCAATTCCTAAGAAAAGACGGTAGCCACCGCCGATAGCGACTTGAAGCGCCTTGGTGATTTGATAATTAAAGTGGAGAGCCGCTTCTGCAATAAAGAATCCGTCTTTTGCCTGAGAATCTTCAACGCCTTCTTCTTGAACATTCACGTAACCGCAACCGACTAAGAGAGGAATCGATATTGAAAATGCGTTTCGGTTGAATAGCTGAAGTTCCGCCATGGCACCAGCGGCATTGTAATCAATGTATTGGGCTTTATGGTTTGGAGCATCGTAATTTCTTGCATCGCTTGCAACGGTAGATCCCCACACGCCAGCACGTAAATTTTTATTGACTGAAACGCCACCGCGAATGGTGAGAATCAAGGTTCCATCTTCCAACAAAAGAGCATTGCCACCACCGAACCCGACAAATGCTTTGAGGTTGGGATATTCCGTAACAGGAGCTTGTCCGTCTCCCGAAATCTCAGGAATGCTTGCGAATGCGTAGACAGAGAAAAAGACAATTGCTGCGAATATTTTGATTGCTGAATTCATAAGTTTCCTTTGGTTCCTACCCAATTCCAGTGTTTCTTTGCAACGTTGGGCCAATTATAAATCGTCCAGACAAGGCAATT
>Ga0172381_10002015_pt1 | contig 23103 bp, 19 predicted proteins | sample Leawel6488metaG_FD_119754 | JGI IMG/M metagenome (GOLD analysis project Ga0172381, IMG submission 119754) | Leachate microbial communities from a municipal landfill in Southern Ontario, Canada - Leachate well 64-88 metaG | ecosystem: Engineered > Solid waste > Landfill > Unclassified | place...
CAGGCCAATGGCAGCCGATAACATTCCTCCGATCAGATAAAAAGACAAAATGATCTCTATCGGCCACCAGTAATTGTTTGAAACAATTCCCAACTGGCGTTGAAATAATGCAATCAGTTCTTCATATAGCCTGATAATATTGGTTCCATACTTAATGACAAAGACGAGTAGCAACTGAACAATATTCCATGACATGGCCAGGGCCCCGCCTATAAGGGAAGCGACCATGTTTTTCCTGAAAGCAAATGTGCTTAGCTCCATAAGCAATGCTTCGGAAAAAATCGCGAGCATCGGTCCGAAAATAATCGCGCTGGGGGATATCGACTTCATTAAAGCACACACGAGCCCTGCCCTCCAGAACAATCCCCGCTCCGTCCAAACCTGCCCAACAGAAACCATGATGATGATGCCAATTGCAGTAAGAATATTTCCACAAAAAGGCACATGCAAATTGTGCAGAAAACTCCCGATGACAATTTCGGAAGAAGCCCAAAGGCATCCCAGTACAGAGGCTTTTAACCAGATCGGATTAAGATGTTTTTCCTGAATCATTAAGAATGCAGATTTTTTGTGCACAATAGTTGAAAAGATGATAGCCAGCCCCCCCTTCCGAAATTATTGAAAACATTTTATCGGCATCAAGAATTCTCGTTGAGCCGATAATATCAACCTTATGCTTAAAGAGGACATCCGGGACAAGACTGCTACTGGGGCCCACAAGAATTGTGACTGCTTGTGGAGGAATGTAATCCAGCAATGAGTCTATCGTATTATTTGCAATGGTCGACCCAGTAATGATAATGATATCCGATTTGGCCAATATTTCAGCATACCTGTTTGCTGGAACAAAATAGCGTTTCTGATCTTCATCAAATGCATTTTCATCCAGTTCCAAAACATATAATTTATTTGAAGTGCCGGAAATTTTCCTGATATAAGAATGAAAAGCCCCGACTATACATATTGTTTTATGCTGGTTCAGGTTGACTAATTCAATCGGATCTTTACCTTCCATTACGGAATAGCCGGAACGAGCAATAATTTCAGCTGAAACGGCATTTAACACTGCAAGTCTTACGTTGTTAATAATATCAGAATCCTCACGGTATTCGAAAAGATCATGTATTTTCCGTCCCTGGATATTTCCAGGCGTGAATGCACCAAAATTTCTTTTTTGTCTGTCGGAATTGCAACATCTGTGCGTAATTTCTGTTTTGGAAACACCGGCAAAACCACTTGATAACTTCGTTGCCGTGAAATGAACGCCGATTACAACTTTTTCTATGGTCGAATCATGAAGTATTTCATTGTTTGAAGTGCGGATAAAGTCGTACGTCTCTTGAATAATCATAGATTCTTTGGATTTTTTTCCTGCCGGAAGGTGTTCTGTTTTTCAACTTGCCTGATTCCCATTAATAATTTGACTTTAAACCTTGCTGATTGAACATCCGTAATTGCTTTTCAATATGGTATGCGAAAATAAGGACATAAATCGAGGCACGAAACCAAAAATCACTATTAATTTTCTAAATGATGTCAAAAAAAAGGAATTACATTTGATTTTAAAAAGACTTTCCTTGCTCGAACACAAATCAATTTCTGCGCTTATCCTTGCTGCCGGCAATTCTATGCGTATGGGTCGTGATAAAGCATCTCTTCCTTACGGGAACGGTTTAACATTCGCTGGGCAGCTCATTTCCACTTATGCTCAATCAGGGTGTAGCCCAATAACAATCGTTATGAATGAACGATCGAGGCTCACCATTCCCTCTTCCGGAGAGGTACAACTCGTTGTCAACAAACACGTGGAAAAAGGACGATCCTGGTCCATCTGGCTCGGGTTGCAGAAAACTCCCGAAGGACACTCTTGTTACATCCAGAATGTCGATAATCCATATACAGATTCTGCTTTACTCCTGCTTTTGTATAAAGCCCTCAGTCCGAAACGATACATTGTGCCAATGTGCGATGGCAAGGGAGGACATCCCATCCTGCTTGGATGCGAGATTGTTGATAAATTGCGAAAAAACAGTAACATCCCGGATCTGAGAAAAGCATTATTGGAATTCGAAAGGTTCGAGGTGTTTTTCCCCGACAAACGGATACTTTTGAATTTAAATACACCGGACGATTATCTCAATTTCATTAAACCAGTCTGACTCAGTCATGTTGCCTACCCTATTAGATTCACCTCCAATACCCGCATTGTTGAGTGCAATATCAAGTTTTCCAAAAGTATATCACAGGTTGATCAAAATACTCTTGAGCGAAGGGATTCATTTTGACAGGTGAAGTTGACGATATTAAATCACAAGGGTGTGATGGTTAATTAAGCAGGGAAGAGTGTCGGATGTAATAGTCGTCCGGATGATAAATAAACAAACAGGTTCCTTGTTCAATGATTTTAATAACTGGTTTGATTAAATCTGGGGGCAGTGAAGGGCATCCAAAACTTCGGCCCAATCTTCCGGTTTTCTTTATAAAACGCTCCGTAGCATAAGCAGCCCCATGCATAATGATTTCACGTTTCAGTGCATTGTCGTTGAATCCTTTTTCAACGCCTTCTATAATCAGCGACAATCCTACATTCTTTCCCAGAATATGATTCTTTGTGATATAAAAACCCAGGCTACTCTTGCAGGAACCCGCTTTGTTTGAGAAATATTTCGCATACTCATCTCCCGTGTTTCGGCCATGGGCAACGTAGGTGTTGAATAATATTTTTTTATTTTTCAAATCAATAACATACAGTCGTTTGTTTTTGCTCGATTGTGAAAAGTCAACGATGGTTAAAATATCTGCATTCTGCAATTTGCCAATGGTTTCAAGTTTCCTGTACCCTTTAATGGCAAGCTGAAACACCTCGTTTGATAATCCTTTTTCCGATAGATTCAAAACAGTATAGAGGCTACTCATCCCTTCAATAGCTGAAATCGGTTTTTCGGAATCAGCCTTGTTTATAACGGGAATAAGAAGAAATAAGAAATACAGAAAATGTTTTTTCATGTCGTGAAGGTACACATACAAGTACAAATCTACCTATTTAAAATACCCGTGACCTTGTAATGTATCATTCAAACGTCCGAATCAAAGATTTCGTACCTTAGCTTGAAAATTCCCACACAAAATGCGGAAACACCTTCTGATCTTTCCTTTCATTTTGCTTCCTTTCATTTCAATACATGCACAGAAGATCACATCAATAAAAGCATCGGCAAATCCGGTAAAATCGGCTCCGGGAGTCAACAGAACAGACCTGGTTACCTTTGCGAAACAATATCTTGGCACCCCATACCACAAATGTAGTAATGATCCACAAAAAGGGTTTGATTGTTCCGGGTTCGTATATTATGTGTTTAAAAATTTCAATGTTACACTTCCCCGGAGTTCAATGGAATATAAATCAATCGGCAAAACATTAAAACCGAATGAGTTTAAAGTGGGCGACATATTAGTTTTTTATGGCTACAACGATAGTTCAGTTATTGGCCACGTTGGTATTATTTGTGAAGCGAATGGAATGAAATCCAGATTTATTCATTCTTCTTCAGGTAAAGATTATGGTGTAACCATCAGCAATCTGGATTCAAAAGGATACCATCGACGTTTTTATAAATGCATCAATGTACTAAACTAACAAAAAGGAACAACTTTATTATTTACCAATCAGCAATTCAGCCAATCGTTCATCCATTTCATATACATCTTCATAAAAATTAATCTCACCTTGCGGATCCACCCAAGCTGTTAAATATCCGATATAAACAGGTATTTTGTTTTTCAACGAATAGGTACTCTCTTTCCCGGCATGCATCGCAGCGTCTATTTTTTCTGGGGTCCAGTTTGGATCATCCTTAAGAACTTCAACCGCCAGATCTCTTGGCTTTTCTACACGGATGCACCCATGGCTAAAGGCCCTGCTCTCTTTTGCAAAAAGGCTTTTAGCAGGTGTATCATGCATATAAATATCATCAGAGTTAGGAAAGATAAATTTGATCAGACCCAGTGAGTTATTTTTCCCCGGTTTTTGGCGTACCTGGCCATTGTTCCATTCCATGTTGTGAGACTCCAGATAATGTTTATTTTTCGCCATTCCCGGTTTAACCTCTTTTTTGATGATACTCACCGGCAGATTCCAATACGGGCTAAATACAATATAGCTCAACATCCCGCTGAAAATAACCGTTTTCGTTACATTTTTCCCTACAATTACAGAGGATTCGAATTCGCTTTTTCCGTTTCGGATCAGGTTCAGCTTAAAGGAAGGAATATTTACATCGATATATTCTTTTGCATTGGCAAATTCAGGCGAAATCCATCGGCAACGTTCCATATTCACAATGATCTTCTTGATCCGTTCACCAATGGGTATGTTCATCTCCCGGATATGCTTTGGCAAAATTAATGGTACTGGATTATAGCCGTTATGCATCTGATATTTCTGCATTGCCTCAACCAATTCAGGGTCATATTTGTTGCTTTTGTTATTATGTTTGATATCTCCTGAAATAAAAAGGCGCTGCCTTATTTGCCGTATCGCTATGGCTGTATCACCTGGTTTATAGGATTTTACCTTTGGGTCTATAACGATACTATTCCAGCCGCCTTTTTTTTCAATTTCACGGTATCGATGCAGTACATCCTTTAACTTATAATACTGACCAAATAACACACTATCGTTACGCCCGAGCAATTCAGGATCAGACATGACCGAATCCAGCAATGCAATATACGAAACCTGCTTGCGGGGAAGTAACCACCCAATGGCTTTCGTTGAATCCTCGCTTATTCCTTTGTATACTTTTTCGGCATAGAACAGGTACATGTTGGTGAGCATTAGTTCAGTCTCCGTCCGGGATAGCGTATTCTCTTTTTCATTATCAAAGACACCATCAATTTTTTCCTGATAGGGGAATTTTGAAGATACCCCCTCCACCATAAGCCCGTTGACCTTGTTATAGAGGGTTTGCCCAAATTCCACCACCCCCCGCTTATCATACCAGATGTGATTATAATGATGTTGCCGGTACACGCCCATCACATTCTTTCGATATTTGTTCAATGCAGGATAGGACTGGTAAAATGTAATCAACAAATTGCTATCGAACGGGAGGTTGCTATGCTGGTTAATAGCGCCGCGAAGATGATTGTCGCCAGCCGTTTTCGCGTTCTTTTTCTCTTTTGATGAGCATGCCTCAAGGGCAAGCGTCAGAACCAATATAACACCAAAAAAAGACAAGGGTATTTTCGTCATACTTTGAATTTTCATGATACAAAGTTGCAATTAATAATTCCAGGTAACCTTACACATTGATAAAAAAGAATTACATCATTCACACATTTTATTTTGATCGAGCTGGTTTGTGTTGATTGGGTTGAGATCAACTCAATTTCCGACGCATCGTTTCTGATGATGTCATAAATTTCCAGGTAGTAGGGATTTATGATTGGAAAACAATACAACAAAAATGTGGGAATTATGCAAATTATTTACAAAGTAATGTAACAATTTCCATATAATTGAGCAATATCTTTATTTAATATTAACAAACACATAAACACAAAGGGAATGAACAGTTCCGACCATACTTTTTGTTTGAAAATTCTGAAAATATGAGAGCTCAATATAAAACCAATAAAGAATCAGGAATAACGTTAAGCACCTCAGAAATCCGCTATCGTCGCCTTTTTGAAACTGCCAAAGATGGAGTTCTTATTCTCAATGTGGAAACCGGAATGATTATCGATGTGAATCCATTTTTGATTGAGTTGCTTGGATACTCTAAAAACCAGTTCATGGATAAAGCAATCTGGGAAATTGGATTCTTTAAAGACATCATTGAAAATCGCGGAAAATATTTGGAACTAAAGCAGAAAGAATATGTGCGTTATGAAAATTTACCGCTTGAAACGGCTGATGGACGAAAGATCAATGTAGAATTTGTAAGCAATGTATATTCAGAAGGTTCACAAAAAGTAATCCAATGTAATATCCGCGACATCAGTAATCGCGTAAAGATTGAGAAGGAATTACATGAAAGTGAAGCACAATATCGTAACCTGGCCGACTCTGGTTTCGCTTTGATCTGGAGATCAGGGACGGATAAATTATTCAATTATTTCAATAAGCCCTGGTTGAATTTTACTGGACGAACGATGGAACAGGAAATCGGAGATGGATGGACACAAGGTATTCATCCCGATGATAATGCCAGCTATTTTCAAACGTATATCTCGGCATTTAATAAAAAGGAAGCCTTTGATATGGAATGCAGGTTACGCAATGCAAATGGCGAGTATCGCTGGATCCGTGATCTTGGAACACCGAATTATGACAGCATCGGAAATTTCCTTGGATACATTGGCCATTGCTTCGATATTACTGAGCAAAAAAACAACGAAGAACATCTTAAGAGGGCCAAAGAGAAAGCAGAAGAAAGCGACCGCCTGAAATCAGCTTTTTTAGCTAATATGAGCCACGAAATCAGAACACCTATGAATGGCATTCTGGGTTTTGCCGGGCTACTCAGAGAACCCGAGTTAACCGGGGAGGAGCAGAAAAAATATATTGGTATCATTGAGAAAAGTGGAGCCCGTATGCTCAATATTATCAATGACATTATCAGTATATCAAAGATAGAGTCGGGACAAATGGAAATTTCCATTTCTGAGACGAATATCAATGAGCAAATCGAATTCATTTATACTTTCTTCAAACCAGAAGCTGAACAAAAAGGAATATATATTTCCTGCAAATATATATTTCCGGCTGATGTGTCCATCATTATGACCGACTGTGAAAAAATATATAGCATTCTTACCAACCTTGTGAAAAATGCAATAAAATTCACCCAAAAAGGAAGTATTGAAATCGGATGTGAGAAAAAGGGGGACACCCTTGAATTTTTTGTCAAAGATACTGGGGAGGGCATCACCCTTGAAAAACAGAAAATCATTTTTGAAAGATTCATGCAGGGCAGTGAATCTCTTACACGCAATTATGAAGGAGCAGGTTTAGGATTGTCTATCTCAAAAGCTTATGCAGAAATGCTGGGTGGGAAAATATGGGCAGAAAGTGAACCAGGAAATGGTTCAACTTTTTATTTCACCATACCAGTTAATAATCAGTCTGATAAAAAAAGTGCCATTAATAATCATATTCTGTCTGATTTAGAAGAGAATAGTATTAAAAAACTGAAAATACTGATTGCCGAAGACGATGAAACATCCGAAATACTGATAACAATGGCTGTTAAAGTATTGGGCAAAGAAATTCTTACAGTCAGAACCGGAGTCGAGGCTATTGAAACATGTCGAAATAACCCTGATATCGATTTGATTCTGATGGATATAAAAATGCCAGAGATGGACGGACTGACAGCAACCAAACAAATCCGGCAATTCAACAAAGAGGTGATTATTATTGCACAAACAGCGTTTGGGTTAAAAGGAGACAGGGCAATGGCAATAAAGGCAGGATGTAATGAATATATTGCAAAGCCTTTCAATAAATCCTCATTGATGATTCTATTGAAAAACATAATTAAGAACAAGAAAACATAAACACTCGTTTAGTGAGCCCCCACTTTCATTTGCTCCATTCCATTCCCCGGAAAATAAAATGTGTGAATGATGTAACTTATTCACGGAATTATGTAACGCTTCGCGAAATGGAGAGACCTAACTTTGTTATCAGGAAAAGTGATCACAAACCAAAAATTTAAACCAATAAATGAACAATTTAAAAAAGTCATGGGAAATCTTCTTTATATCATAGCGGTAATCCTCGTTATTGCATGGGCAATCGGATTCTTTGCATACAGTGTCGGAGGCCTCATTCATATTCTTCTGGTCATTGCAATTATTGCAATCATCTTCAGAGTCATTCAGGGAAGAAAAATCCTGTAATTTATTATTGATCAATATAAATACTATCATGAAATCAGGAATAGTATTATTAGGGGTGCTGGCGGGGATTGTCGCCGGTACATTGTTAGGAATTTTGTTAGCCCCGGAAAAGGGTTCGGATACACGAAAAAAAATAACTAAAAAAAGAAATGACTATACCGATGCATTAAAGAAAAAAGTAAAAGAGTTTCGCAACAACATCACTGAACAATTTGAGAATGTAAAAGAAGAAATTTCCGAACTGGCAGAAGAAGTTACGGAACCAACTAAAAAAACGAAGAGGAATGTAAAAGTAACCAAGTGATGAATTTTTTTCAAAGCCAATTTGCCGTGATTGATAAAGAATTAAAATTACCGTTTTACATAAAGGCAATTTTGTTTATCGTTGGTTTATTTGCCTTTTTCACGATATTAAATATCGCTCAGGCCATTATTATTCCGCTCATTTTCTCAATCATTATTGCCATTGTGCTTCATCCAGTCGTGAATTTTTTTGTACGCATACATATACACAGGGTGATAGCTATTATCATTACTTTATTCCTTACTATTTTAATTATCGCAGGATTTGGCGCTTTTTTCTTTTCGCAAGCCAATCGGTTCAGCGAATCATGGCCTCTATTGGTCGACAAATTCACCGTTGTGCTTAACGAAATAACAACCTGGGCTTCTGGGTATTTCGATATAAATCCTAAAAAGATTGATGAATGGCTTCTGAAAACCAAAGGTGAACTTATCAATACCAGCGGAGCTTCAATCGGGAAGACAATTCTCAACGTTGGGAGTGGAGTGGTGATATTGTTTCTGATCCCTGTTTACATTTTTATGCTATTATTTTACCAACCTCTATTACTTGACTTTATTCGTAAAGTATTCGCCACCAGTAATCCAAACCAGGTAAACGAAATAGTGACCCAGACAAAATCCGTTATTCAACGCTATCTTATCGGGCTGCTTATTGAAGGGGCAATGGTGGCAACAATGAATTCTGTTGCTCTTTTGTTACTTGGAATTCAATACGCTATCCTGATCGGCATCATTGGTGCATTCCTCAATGTCATTCCATACATAGGGGGAATCGTGGCCGTAGCATTGCCCATGATGATTGCCCTGGTCACAAAATCAACACCATGGTATGCCATTTATGTTCTGGCAGCCTATTATTTCATCCAATTGATTGACAATAACTATATCGTTCCCAAGATCGTTGCCTCAAAAGTAAGGATCAATGCGCTTTTCTCTATTATTGTGGTCCTCGCCGGAAATGCTTTATGGGGAATACCCGGTATGTTCTTATCCATTCCGCTGCTTGCCATTGTAAAAGTTATTTTCGACCATATCGAACCTTTAAAACCGTGGGGATTTTTATTAGGCGATACCATGCCTTCATTATTGAACATTAAGCCACTTATAATAACCAGAAGTAAAAAGAAAACTACATGATAGAGGTTAAAAAAACAGGTGTATTATTAGCGCCTTCCGGATTGGAATTTGAAAACGAAGGCGTATTAAACCCTGGCATCTTGCGCGATGGCGACTGTGTTCATATTTTTTACCGGGCAGTTCGGAACGGTAATTTTTCTAGTATTGGCTACTGTAAATTGGATGGCCCATTAACCGTTGCAGAACGCTGGGACAAGCCGTTCATGGTTCCTGAATTCGACTATGAATCGCAGGGTATTGAAGACGCACGAATAGTTAAGATCGATGACTTGTTTTATATGACCTATACCGGATATGATGGTACAAATGCCCGCGGAGCTTTAGCTACTTCAAAAAATCTTTGGCATCTTGAAAAGCAGGGAATCATCGTCCCTCCCATCACCTATTCAGAATTTGTTTACCTGGCTGAATCGACTGGTAAAGTAAATGAAAATTATTACCGCAATCATAAATTTTATTATCAGGATGCAGATCCAGAAAAAAAAATGATGTTGTGGGATAAAAATGTGATTTTCTTTCCCCGAAAAATTAATGACAAATTGGTATTTCTCCACCGGATCAGACCTGGAATCCAGATCGTATCGGTACATAATTTAAAGGAAATCACACGGGAATTTTGGGAAAATTATTTTCTCAATATGCAGGAAAATATTGTCATGGATCCCATATTCCCTCATGAATCGAGCTACATTGGCGGTGGCTGCCCTCCCATTGAAACGGAACATGGATGGTTGCTAATTTATCATGGCGTGGAAGAAACTATTCGGGGGCGCGTATATTCTGCATGTGCAGCCTTGCTGGATCTAAATGATCCTTCAAAAGAAATTGCCCGGTTACCGTATCCTTTGTTCTCGCCCGAATACGAATGGGAACTAATCGGAGAAGTAAATAATGTATGTTTTCCAACAGGAACTGCCTTGTTTGGAAACACACTATTTATTTATTATGGCGCTGCAGATAGTCTGATTGCCTGCGCTTCGGTGAATTTACCGGATTTGGTGGATGAATTATTAACCAATACTTCAAAAATGAATAATGAAAAATAAAATGGTTTCCGGCGAACCGGCAGAAATCCTCGTAATAACTTCATATCCACCAAGAGAATGCGGCATCGCTACCTATTCTGAGGATCTGATCAAAGCACTGAATAACAAATTCAGCAATTCATTATCGATTAAGGTTTGCGCCCTGGAATCAAATGGTACGACCTATCCTTATCCAGATGAAGTAAAATACATCCTTAAAACATCATTGGCCGATGATTATGAAAAACTTTTATCAAACATTAATGATGACAAAAGCATTAAAATAATTTTGATCCAACATGAGTTTGGATTCTATAAATTTCAGGAAAAAGCATTTTACAATTTTTTATCCGGTCTTAACAAGCCAGTGATTATTGTTTTTCATACGGTGCTTCCTCACCCTGATGAACTGCTGAAATCAAAAATCAACAGAATTGCAGCTGCCTGCGAATCGGTTATTGTAATGACCCATAACGCTGCAGATATTTTAATAAATGAATATGGTTTACCGGAGCATAAGATCTCCGTGATTGCCCATGGCACTCATTTAGTCCCTCATTTAAGTAAGAAATTTCTGAAGACAAAATATGGACTTAACGGTAAGAAAGTACTCACAACATTTGGTTTGCTGAGTTCCGGAAAGAGTATAGAAACAACTATTGAAGCCTTGCCGTCCATAGTAGAGAAAAATCCTGAAGTGATGTTTCTGATAATTGGAAAAACACATCCGGAAGTTAGAAAAGCAGAAGGAGAAAAATACCGGGAAAGCCTTGAAGAAAAAGTAAAAAAATATTCATTAGAAAGCAATGTGACGTTTATAAATGCCTATCTGGCATTACCTGAACTGCTCGAATATTTGCAGCTTACAGATATTTATTTATTTACCACAAACGATCCCAACCAGGCCGTAAGTGGCACTTTTGCTTATGCTGCAAGTTGCGCCTGTCCTATTATTTCCACCCCAATTCCCCATGCAAAAGAAGTGTTGACAAAAGATACCGGAATTGTTTTTGATTTTGGCAATTCAAAACAATTGGCCGATGGAGTTATTCGCTTGCTCAATAACGCACCTTTAAGAAGGCATATCAGTTCAAATACCCTGGAGAAAATAGTTTCCACCGCCTGGGAAAATTCTGCAGTTGCTCATGCTCTGTTGTTCGAAAAAATTGCCGATGATGAAATTGTAATAGCGTATAATTTACCCGCCATCAATCTGAACCATCTGAAAAAAATGACAACCAGTATTGGGATTATCCAGTTTTCAAAAATCAACCAACCCGACCTTTGTTCCGGCTATACCCTTGATGATAATGCCCGGGCACTGATAGCTTCCGGTATGAACTTTAAATTGACAGGTGAAGAAGAGCATATTAATTACATTCAAAAATATCTCGGTTTTATAAAACATTGCCAGCAACCCTCCGGTACTTTTTTAAATTATGTGGATCTTGATAACAAATTCACCGACCAAAACCATTCTGTCAATTTAGATGATGCCAATGGAAGGGCTATTTGGGCCTTAGGGTATCTTTCTTCATTAACTGGTTTGTTACCCGGTGAAATCATATCTATGACTGAAACAATCCTTAAAAAATCACTGTTAAGCATTAGCTCAGTACATTCCACACGAGCCATGGCATTCGTAATAAAGGGACTATATTACCATCATGGAGCCAGCAAGTCACCCAATGATCTCATTCTTTTGAGAACATTCGCTGATCGCCTGGTTCAAATGTACAAACATGAATCAAATCCCAAATGGGAATGGGTTGAGAGTTATCTCACTTATGCAAACAGTATTTTGCCGGAGGCCATGTTATATGCCTGGCTGCTAACCAGGGAAAATGTTTATAAAGAGATTGCTTTATCATCTTTTCATTTCCTTTTGTTACAAACGTTTAATGAAAATGGAATAGAAGTAATTTCAAATAGAAACTGGCTGCATAAAGGACAGATCGCTGGACATTTCGGGGAACAGCCCATTGATGTTGCATATACCATAATGACATTAAGCAAATTTTATGATGTGTTTATGGACAATGACTATCGACTGAAGATGGAAACGGCATTCAATTGGTTCTTAGGAAATAACCGTTTGCACCAGATAATTTACAATCCTTGTACCGGTGGTTGTTACGACGGGCTCGAGGAGACACATGTGAACCTCAACCAGGGAGCAGAATCAACCATAAGCTATCTCATGGCAAGATTAACCATGGAAAAGTATCAGAATTTAGACAACACGCTCTGTAGTCTGGCACGAAACCATATTATTGTGCATACAAAACAAAGAAAACGGGTTTATTCAACCCAGGATAAGAATGTGTGAATTATACAAATTATTTTAAGAATTATATAAAATTTTAATTGAGAAGGCGTTCAACTTTGCAACATGATTGGTCCTGTAGAGCAATGTCCTTCCGGCTTTTAAAAATACATGTTTGAAACTATTTATCAAGTATATGGTAAGTACCCGCTGCAAAATGGCGGTGAAAGAAGCATTGAATAAACTTGGGCTTCATTTCATTATGGTCGATTTGGGTGAGGTTGAGGTCATGGAAAATATTTCTGCAGATCAACGGGAGCAATTGACGATTGGTTTGCGATGTTCAGGACTTGAATTAATGGACGATAAAAAAGCTATTTTAATCGAAAAAATTAAAAATATCATTATTGAAATGGTTCATCAAAACTCAGAAATAATCAAGATAAATTTTTCTGATTTTCTAAGTAAAAAATTAAACTACGATTATACTTACCTGGCCAATCTATTCTCAGAAGTCCAGGGAACTACCATCGAACAATTCATCATCTTCCATAAAATTGAACGGATAAAAGAACTGATTATATATGATGAATCAACCATTACCGAAATTGCCTGGAAGATGAATTACAGCAGTGTAGCACATCTATCTAATCAATTTAAAAAAGCCACTGGACTCTCTCCTTCTCATTTTAAACAACTAAAAATTAAAAGGCGATGTCCGGTTGAAGAAATTGGTAATTAAAATCACATAATATGGCTTTAATAAAAGAATCTGATGATTTAATTATTGCTCGTAAAGCTCTTGTTTTTCAAAAAGCAGAGACAGAAAAATTGGCTGCTGAGTTAAGGATTGCTAACTATGCTCGTAGTCTCATTGAAGCAAGCCTTGATCCCTTGGTTACCATAAGCACGAAAGGGAAGATCACAGATATGAACGAGGCATTCGTAAACAGCACAGGAATGACACGAAAAAAATTAATAGGAACCCACTTCTTTGATTATTTCACCGAACCGCAAAAGGCTCGTGAGGTATACCAGGAAGTGTTTGCACAAGGTTCAGTTGCCGATTCTCCACTTACGCTTCGCCATAAAAAAGGAAAGTTGACTGATGTATTATTCAACGGTTCTGTTTATAAAGATGATAAAGCAAATGTATTGGGTGTGGTAGTAGTGGCCAGAGATATAACCGACCAAAAATGCAATGCAACAAAATTAAATGAAGCGATTGTATTTGCCGAATTGGCCACTGGAATTGCTGAAGAAGCAAAAAGAAAAGCAGAAAGCGCTACAGGAATCGCAGAAGATGCCGTAAAAGCAAAACAGCAGTTCTTATCCAATATGAGCCATGAAATTCGAACGCCCATGAATGCGATTATTGGCTTTACAAAAGTGATGCTAAAAACCGATCTGTCGGCTAAGCAAAAAGAATATTTAACTGCCATTAAAATGAGTGGCGATGCTTTGATCGTACTCATCAACGACATACTCGATCTGGCTAAAGTAGATGCAGGCAAAATGATATTTGAAGAAATTCCATTTAAAATGGCGTTATCACTATCAGCTATGCTCCATTTATTTGAGACAAAAATCCGAGAAAAAAACATAGTATTGGTAAAAGAATACGACAAAAAAATCCCCGAAGTATTGGTTGGCGACCCGGTACGCTTGCATCAAATTATTTTAAACCTTGTGAGTAATGCGGTTAAGTTTACTGCAGAAGGCACGATCACTGTTAGTGTCCGTTTGCTGAATGAAGATGAGAAGAAAGCTACCATTGAGTTTGCCGTTAAAGATACCGGAATCGGAATTCCGGAAAATAAAACTGGAGATATTTTTAAAAATTTTCAGCAGGCATCCAGTGGCACTTCCAGGTTATATGGGGGAACAGGTTTAGGCCTTGCTATCGTTAAACAACTGGTAGAATCACAGGGAGGAAACATTCATGTAACAAGTAAATTAGATAAAGGTTCAACTTTTAGTTTTACTTTAAGTTTTCAAAAAACAAATGCTAAAGCAGAAATGGAGGCTGAAATTGCAGAATTGGATGCAGAAATTAAAGACATGAAAGTCTTGGTAGTTGAAGATATTGCACTCAATCAATTACTTATGAAAACCCTGTTAGATGATTTTGGATTTGAATGCGATATTGCTGCAAACGGGAAAATAGCAGTAGAAAAAATACATTCCAAATCTTACGATATCATTTTAATGGATTTGCAGATGCCCGAAATGAATGGGTTTGAAGCAACCGATTACATCCGCCGTATAATGCATTCGGAAATCCCAATCATCGCATTAACTGCCGATGTAACCACGGTTGATCTGGAAAAATGTAAAGTGGTTGGCATGAACGATTACATCGCAAAGCCGGTTGATGAAAGATTATTATATAGTAAAATAATTGGGCTTGTAAAGAAGCCCTTCCCAGCAAATGCTATTGCTATTGAAGAAAATACGCACAATGAAAGTAAAAAATTAAAATGTACCGACCTCGATTATCTAATCCACCGTACAAAATCCAATCCCACCTTGATGATGGAGATGATTGCACTGTATCTTGAGCAAACACCTCCCTTAATCAAAGCGATGAACAAGAGTTTTCAGAGTAAAGATTGGAATTCATTGTATTCAGCTGTTCATAAAATGATTCCTTCTTTTGCTATAATGGGAATTAGCATAGATTTTGAAAACATGGCAAAAAAAGTTCAGGAATATGCAAGCACACAAAAACAGGGTGATGGGATACATGACCTGGTCCAGCAACTTGGGAACATCTGCACACAGGCTTGTTGTGAATTGGAAGAAGAGTTTAAAAGAATTAAAAGCGCCAATCCGTGAACACAAAAAAAATAAAGATTTTTCTGGTTGATGACGATGCCGTGTATTTAAAATCACTGGAAATTGAATTCCTCCAACATGCCGATTTCTCTATTAAAACTTTTGCAACAGGAGAACATTGTCTGTCGGCTATATCGCAAAACCCTGATATAATCATTTTAGACTACCTCCTTGATGGCATTGATAAAAGTGCAATGAACGGAATAGAAACACTGGATAAAATAAAAGCGTACAATCATGATATTCCAGTCGTAATGCTATCAGCACAGGATAAAATCGATGTAGCGATTGATTGTATGCATCACAAAGCTCTGGATTATGTTGTAAAAAGCGAAACTGCCTTTATACGCTTACAAAAAATCATCACGACCATTTTCCGTTACAAAAAAATGGAAAAAGAATTGAATTGGTACATGGGGAAAATGTAACCATTAGAATTACAAAAAAATTGACAAACCATGCATTTGATTAATTACGTAGCTTTGAAAATTGCAAATTAAAAACATTTGAAATCAGAAAGCCCAAAACCTTTCTTATCTTTAAAAGATAAAAACCATGAAATGGAAACCATGCAGTTCCCAATAGTCTGTCTCGGAGCATCGGCAGGTGGATTGGAAGCTCTGGAACAATTTTTAGGCAATGTACCTGAAAACAGCGGGATGGCATATATTGTGATCCAGCATCTGGATCCCACTCAGAAAGGAATGTTGCCGGAGTTGCTCCAGAGAGTCTCTACGATGAAGGTTTTCCAGGTAAAGGATCGTATGACGATAAAGCAAAACTGTGTATATGTCATTCCTCCTAATACAACGATGTCAATTTTAAAAGGCGTACTTCACTTATTTGTACCATTAGAGGCAAGAGGTCTTCGCCTCCCAATTGATTTCTTTTTACGCTCACTTGCCGACGACCGGCACGAACAAGCTGTTGGTGTCATTCTTTCAGGTATGGGTTCCGACGGCAGTGTTGGAATCTGTGCACTAAAAGAAAAAAACGGAATAGTAATGGTTCAGGACCCTGCCACAGCAAAATTTGACAGCATGCCCCGCAATGCCATCGATTCGGTTATGGTTGACATTGTAGCACCGGCTAATGAACTGCCATCAAAGCTAATTGACTTGCTTAAACATGTTCCGACCATCAAATCAGACCTGAATAAAGAGTTTAAAGACCAGAGCGCACTCGAAAAAATTATTATCCTGTTACGAATCCATACGGGCAATGACTTTTCAATGTATAAAAAAAATACCGTGTATCGCCGTATTGAACGTCGCATGGGCATTCATAAAATTGACAAGATCACTTCATACGTCAGTTTTTTAAATGAAAATCCGAAAGAAGTCGATATTTTATTCAAAGAATTACTGATCGGTGTAACCAATTTTTTTCGCGATTCTCTTGTATGGGAGAAGTTGAAAACAACGGTCATCCCGAATATTCTCACCAAGCAGCAGGATGGTTCGGTATTACGGGCATGGATCCCCGGGTGTTCCACCGGAGAAGAGGCTTATTCATTGGCCATTGTATTCAAAGAAGCAGTAGAAAAAATAACACCGCACGGAGGATTTTCGTTACAAATATTTGCAACCGATCTTTCACTCGAAGCTATTGAAATAGCCAGAAAGGGCGTTTTTTCTGCAAATATTGCCGGCGATGTATCTCTTAATCGCCTGAATCGTTTTTTTGTTAAAACCGATGACGGATATCGTATCAATACTGAAATCAGGGAAATGGTTGTATTTGCACAACATAACATCATCATGCATCCTCCTTTCACTAAGGTCAATCTACTATCATGTCGCAACCTGCTTATATATATGGATACTGAGTTACAAAAAAAAATACTTGGGCTGGTTTTCTATAGTCTTAACCCCGAAGGAATTTTATTGCTGGGTAGTTCCGAAACACTGGGAGTGCAAAGCCCTCTTTTTACAGTAATTGACTCAAAATTGAAAATTTACAAACGGTCAAATACGACAATTATACCTGAATTATTCGACTTTCCGTCCTCATTTTCCCGTTCCAACCTGATCAATATCGAAAAACAAATACCCCAAACAACCATTACAAATATTCAAACACTTGCTGATCAGTTGCTTTTACAGCAGTTTTCCCCTGCTGGTGTTTTAGTAAACGAAAATGGCGATATCTTATACATCAGTGGACATACAGGAAAATATCTTGAGCCGGCAGTAGGCAAGGCAAACCTTAACATCTTTGCCATGTTGCGTGAAGGCTTGCGCAACGATTTCCCTGGAGCATTCCGAAAAGCCATCGTAAAGAAAGATGTCATTGTTTTACCCAATATCAAAATAAATATAAATGGGAATACACAAGCTGTAAATGTCACTATTCGATGGATTCATAAACCAGAGCCATTAAACGGAACTATCATGATTATTTTTACTGATGTTCCGGAAACAACTGAAATCAAACGGCCGAATACTAATGAAAAGGAAACTATACATATCAGGCACTCCCAGTTGGAAAAAGAGCTACAGGAATCACGTACAGAAATGCAGAACACACTTGAAGAAATGCAGACTGCGCAGGAAGAGCTGAAATCGACAAATGAGGAATTACAATCCACCAACGAAGAGTTGCAATCTACCAATGAAGAACTGACAACGTCAAAAGAAGAAATGCAAAGCCTGAATGAAGAACTTCAAACGGTAAACGCTGAATTGCAGTCGAAGGTAGATGATTATTCAAGGATTAACAATGACATGAAAAATCTGCTCAACAGCACCGATATTGCCACCTTATTCCTCGATAAAGAATTAAATATCCGCCGCTTCACCAATCAAGCGACCAAAATTTTTAAACTGATAAAAACCGACATCGGTCGACCTTTTACCGACCAGGTTTCCGACCTGATATACCCCGAATTGGCTTCCGATGCGCTCGAAGTGCTAAGAACACTCGTTTTTATCGAAAAACAAATTCCAACCAAGGATGGACGATGGTTCATCATCCGCATCATGCCCTACCGGACATTCGACGACAGAATAGACGGACTGGTTATCACCTTTATTAACTATTCAAATCTCAAGCAGGTGGAGGTAAAACTACAGGAAACAAGTCAGATGAACCAATTGTTGTTAAATTTATCCCCATATATGATCATTAAATTATCAAGCGACGGTAATATTTTAGAATTTAATCCTGCCGCTGAACTCTTTTTCAATAAAAAACGCGAGGATACAATAAACAATAATTTTTTCAAGATGTTTATCCCTGAAGCAGTTCAAAAAAAGACTGCAAACGAAATGCTTAAACTATTAAACAAAGTGTCGGATGGAAAATTCAAAATGCGGGTAATAACAGCCGGAGGAAAGATTCAGGTTGTTGAATGTTCAGTGAATATAATACTAAATAGTTTGAAAATTGCAACAGAGATGATTATAACCATAAAAGAATAAGTAACTATGAGTAATAAAGAGTTGAATATTACAGATGCCAAAATATTGCGCTTAAAAGCAGAAGAACAACTGAAAGAGAAGCAAACAAAAGAGGAGCCAATTTTAGAAACTGACGTAAAAAAGCTCCTTCATGAATTACAAGTGCATCAGATTGAACTCGAAATGCAGAACGAAGAGCTGCGTGAGGCAAATGAAATCGCAGAAACTGCACTAAAAAAATACACCATGTTGTACGATTTTGCCCCTATGGGATATTTTACACTTGATGGTAATGCCAGTATTGAAGACCTGAATTTTACAGGGGCAGAAATGCTTGGTGAAAAACGCTTTAGCCTGATAAATAGCAACTTTAGGTTATTCATTTCTGAAGATTCAAAGCCAGTATTTAACACCTTTTTTAGTAATGTTTATACCAGTGATGAGAAAGAATCGTGTGAAATAATACTGGGGTATGACAATAATTCTTTTATTCAGGTATATATTGAAGGCATTGTTACAGGTGATAACCGAAAATGCCTTTTGTCGGTCGTTGACATATCGAACTTCAAAAAATAGAACCATTATCCTATTCAATAACACAATCTCGCTCCATCCTATTTCCAGAGGCGCTTTTAACTTATTTGGCCTTTTCTGTGTAAAAAGTCAGGAAAAATAATCCCAATTGCGTTCCAACCAAAGAGCAAATTAAAATTTTCATAACATAATATGCAACTTGTCAAATGGCATATATGGTGATTTCCATAATGTGTGAATGATGTAACATTTTTAAAAAGTTATGTAATGTATTTTCATTGGCACAAGAGTATCTTGGTATGCTCAAACCACATTCCATCGCCGGAAAAGGAAAAAACTCAGGAACTCAAAATGAATCATAAAATTCCAAAGTCGGTAGTCATTGTTGTGGCTCACCCCGATGATGAAACATTATGGACCGGAGGTACAATTTTTAGCCATCCTTTATGGAATGTTTATATTGTTTGTATATGCCGTGGTGATGATACGGAACGCGCACCTAAGTTTTTTAATGCCATAAAAGCTCTTAAATCAGAAGGGATCATGGGTAGCCTCGATGATGGGCCAGATCAAAATGTTCACGAAGGACTTGTGGTGAAGCATAAGCCTTACTATGCCTTCTGGTCTTATAAAATTCATAGTAACGAGCGGTTCGATCTATTAGGGAATAATTCAGGCGAATACCATAATGGAGGGATATGGCCATTTATTTGCGGATTTTATGTAGCTGCTTTAGTTGCTACGAAAAGGTACGCGCTTGCCAGAGAAAAACTATTTGCACTAACATGTCTTATAAAAATTCCCAATACCAGATCTGTTGATTTCGGGTTTAACGAATGGGTTAAAGCTCAGAATGGAAAAGTCATGGGTCAGGACTGGCAAACCTGGAGCGCAGCACTTTACCTCTATGCTGTAAAATGTGTGGAAGAAAAGAATACCCCATTTTTTGACGCTTTACGAATGTGAAAACCACAATTATTTTAGCTTTTGCACTTTTATTTTCAATATTTCTGTGTGGGCAGGAAGTGGCTCCTCAGAATCCCCAAAAAGTGGCTCCAAACGATACGATAGTCTCAGGTAAAGTAACAAGGGAAGATCAAATAAAGAAGATCGATTTAGTGAAAGTAAAAATGCTCTCTGATTCAGCTGGAAATGAACCAAAAAAAAGCGCGATGGTCGACACTACCCTACAAAATAAATACGGTGACCTGCTTGAGGATGATCCAGTATATAACAAAAGGTCGCCCATTTGGGTCCCGATTGCGGAGGTGCTTGGGGCTGTGTCTTTTACGTGGGCTCTGGACAGATATGTTTTAAATGTTGATTATGCACGTATTGGATTCCAATCGTGGAAATATAATATTGCTAATGGATGGGAATGGGATAATGATCGGTTCGGAGTTAATTTTATCGGTCACCCATATTCAGGAACACTATCCTATAATGCCGGGCGTGCGAATGGTTATAATTATTGTCAATCGTTTTGTTTTGCATTCGGGGGTAGTTTGATATGGGAATATTTCGGAGAAAACACACGTCCGTCGTATAACGACATTATCTATACCCCAGTGAACGGAACATTTTTCGGAGAAATTTTCTACCGGTTAAGCTCTACTATACTCGATGACCGTACACGAGGCGGTGAAAGGGTTTTTCGTGAAATTGCAGCCGGATTAATTAATCCCATGAGAGGTATTAACAGATTGATACATGGCGAATCTTTCAGAATGACCAATAAAGAAATATATGAGAAAGAACCGATTAATATCTCATTGTATTCGGGATTTCGCCAAATAAACAATATATCCTACGATATATTTGGGAAAGGAACTTACAGTGCCATATTCAACGCACAGTTCGATTATGGAAATCCGTTCGAACTCCGGAAAAGAAAGCCTTTTGATTTTTTCAAACTTCGTGCCGATGTAAATATTGGAGTGGGAAGAAAATACCTTGATAATATTCTTGGCTATGGAATTCTTTTTGGTAAAAATAAGCAACTTGGGAAAATGGCATTCCTCATCGGGGGATATCAATATTATGATTATTATGATAATAGTAAATTTGAGTTAGGTACCATTGGTTTCGGAGGCGGAGTGATCTCAAAATACCCGTTAAGCAAGGCGAGTAATCTATATACAAGTATCCATCTGGTCTTAGTGCCATTTGGTGGAAACAGTACAAAGTTCGTTATTGACACTACTCAAGTAAGGGATTATAACTTTGTTGGTGGATTGGAAGCAAAATTCGAAAGCACCTTTAACATTAGTAAATATGCGACCGCAACGTTAAGGTATTATTTTTACTGGATGCGCACATATATAGGTAAAAACGGGAATAATTTCATTCACATTGTAAAACCCAGAATAACTGTGAGCCTATATAAAAACCTGAGTATTGGAGCTGAAGTCCAGCTATATTACAATGATTTATACCAACGGGGTATGCCTGGCATTCATTCAATTCAAACTGAACAAAAAATATTCCTTCTGATTTTTCTTGAAGATAAGCAACGAAGGGGTTATTATAATTAAAGACGATAGATCAGAGTAACTCCGATTCCGGTTGAACTAACCGGGACAATCTGCAGTTTTTTATTGGTATTAAAATAGACCATACTGCCAACAGCAAACCCCATGGCTGAACCGAATAAAACATCCGATGCCCAGTGGTCATTTACCGCAAGCCTGTATAGCGCTGTGAATCCGGCCAATCCAAAAGTAACAATGGGAACCCATTTTGTATCCCAATACTCCAGACCGATTACCGTGGCAATTGCAAAAACCGCTGAAGAATGACCTGAGGGAAAGGAATTATATCCAAAAGTACCGTAATCGCCTCCCCAGCTTAATGGTCCATCCCAGGCAAGAGGATCGGGAGGATCATCCTGATAAGGGCGATGCCTGTGTGTAACCTGTTTAATGACCTGGGTTAAAACCGCTGTGATGACATAGGCCTCCAAACCCTTTAAGCCCGTTTCCTTTGCTTTTTTATTTTTCCATATCACCCCGCAGGCGTAAAAAACTCCCAACGCCGGAACACTGATTAATCCATTTCCCAATGGACTAAAAAAATAATATGAGCTATTATTTAAGAAGGGGGATTGATTACGATAAAAAAATTGCTGAATTGGCTTATCTCCCCATGTTACTAATCCTATTGTTCCAACTACTACTGCTGCGGCGGTTATAATCTGACCTGTCTTCCATCGGAATGGATTTGTAAAAACCGACTTCGTATCTGTCCAGTATGAAATGGCATAGGCCTTCGCGAAAGAACATGTTGGAGCAATGTTTTGTGGTTGCTTCGTAATTATTAAAGTATCCGATTTATTGACAGTGTCATACTGTTGATTCAATATGGTATCAACCTTTTCCTGGGCATTGACATGAAACGTATGCAATATAAAAATAGAAATTACAAAAAACGTCCGCATATTCATCTTAATATTGTGTAGTCGGTTTGTAACTCCTGCAAACGTAACGAATTAAAAATCTAATTCACATTTATTTGGATCCAATTATTATTTAGAGGGCTTTTCATCTCCCTTATCCCTGGTTGGCTTAGGCTGCTGGGGCTGTTGTTTCGTGGGTTGTACAGTCCGTTGCTGAGGCTGCTGGGGCTGTTGTTTCGTGGGTTGTACAGTCCGTTGCTGAGGCTGCTGGGGCTGTTGTTTCGTGGGTTGTAC
>Ga0172381_10002016_pt1 | contig 23096 bp, 25 predicted proteins | sample Leawel6488metaG_FD_119754 | JGI IMG/M metagenome (GOLD analysis project Ga0172381, IMG submission 119754) | Leachate microbial communities from a municipal landfill in Southern Ontario, Canada - Leachate well 64-88 metaG | ecosystem: Engineered > Solid waste > Landfill > Unclassified | place...
CGGGCACAGTTTAATTGCTCAAAGCCCGATAGATATTAATATCGCTAAGCAACTAAATATATTGATTTCTGATATGGGTTTAGCTTTTGAGCGTATCGTTATGGATCCAACTATCGGAGCTTTAGGTTATGGCCTTGAATATGCTTATTCGATTATGGAAAGAGCCAGGCTTGCGGCATTAAACGGAGATAAAACTTTAGCCTCCGCGTTTATTTGTTTTGTCGGGCAAGAGGTATGGAAAACCAAGGAAGCCAAAGAAAGCATTGAACAGGGAATTATCTGGGAGGCGATTACAGCAACTAGTTTAATACAGTCTGGAGCTGATCTTTTAATTATGCGCCACCCTAAAGCAATAGAAAAAGTCAATAATTTTATTGAAACACTATTTAAAAAATAACCATGTTTATTATCGGCGAATTGATTAACGGGATGTACTTAGATATGGCGTCTGCGATAACCAGCCACGATAAAAAAGCAATACAAAAATGTGCCCTGGAACAGATTGCCGGCGGGGCGGATGCTTTAGATATAAGCTGCGGCCCAAGTTCCAATAATCCTTTGATCGATATGCCTTGGCTTGTGGAAACTATCCAAGAGGTAACTAATAAACCGCTGTGCCTTGATTCAAGTAAATATCAAGTTATCCAAGCGGGGCTAAATGTTTCTAAAAATGAAACCATGATTAATTCCACAACTGCGGATTTAGAAAAATTAGAGGTACTTGTTCCTCTAGCTAAACAGTATAAATCCAAATTAATCGGAATTACAATTAATAAAAATGGTATTCCGCGGGATAAAGATCAACGTGTTGAGTTAGCGGCAACAATTATTGAATATTGTCAAAAAAATGACTTTCCCATTGAGGATCTTTATTTGGATCCTATAGTTTTGCCGGTTAATGTAGCCCAGGGGCAGATGCTAGAGATTTTAGAATCTATCCGGGAATTTAAGATACTGTCTGAGCCCAGCCCTAAAACTATTATCGGTTTAAGCAATGTTTCTCAAGGGTCTCAGAACCATAGCTTGATCAACCGTGCTTTTTTAACAATGGCAGTTGCGTACGGCTTAAATTCTGCTATACTTAACCCTAAAGATAATGAGTTAATGGACACTTTAATTACAACTGAACTCATTCTAAATAAAAATATTTATTGTGATTCATATTTAGAAGCGTATAGAAGAAAATAGTTTTGGCGGAGTAGCTCAGCCTGATAGAGCACGCGGCTCATACCCGCTTGGTCGGTGGTTTAAATCCACTCTCCGCCACCAGTGTCCGAGAGGCAGTCCTGCAAAGCGATAGCGGAGCAGGGCCACTCTCCGCCACTAAATTTTTATACACAGTGGCGTTTCTGCTAAAAAAAATAATTCTTACCAAGTTTACTTATACAATATCAGACTGCCATTAACAATTTGATCGGAAGGATAACATGGCAAATCAAGACAAAACCGCAGAAGATCTCTCATTTGAATTAGCCTTGGCATGCAAAAGAATTTCTGAGTTAGAAGCTAAGGAAAAGGTGTTAAAAAAAAGTGAAGAAAAATACCGGCAGATGGTAGAGAATGCCAATAGTATTATCTTAGTTATGGATATTCGGGGTAATATTACTTTTTTTAACCAATTTGCGCAAAGATTCTTTGGTTTTCACGAAAAAGAGGTATTAGGTAAAAACGTCATTGGCACAATCGTTTCCGCAAGAGACCTAACCGGTGAAAACTTAGTAAGTACGATTAAAGATATAGTGGAAAATCCCGAACTTCATTCTGCAAATGAGAATGAAAATATACGCAGCAATGGTGAGCGCATTTATATTTTATGGACGAATAAAGCCATTATCGGCGATGACGGAAGTATCAAAGAAATTCTATGTATTGGTAACCGGGTTAATAAAACTAAATAAGCTAAGTTTCTACTTTCCGGATATTTTTTTAGCCAGCCTGTCAACAATTAGAGAAGTGAGAATAAATACGCCTGCTTCAGTCAGTACCGTAGCAAATGCCGCCCCGACATAGGAAAATCGATAAATTAATATAAAGATAAGCGGTAAACCGATAAGTGCGGCGCTAATGTGAATTTTTGCGTATAAATCTTGTTTTCCGCAGACAAGCAGGAATTGTACTTTGAAATTATTGGCCCCGACAAAAAATACAGCGGCCAAAAGCAATCTTAGGGTAAGGATTACTTCCTGGTAAGCAACCCCGCAGGTAATTTTAATGATCCAGGGGGCAATAAAATAAGCAATTGGCAGGCTGACTACAAAGCCTAAGGTTATTCCGTCTTGAATTCGATACATTATTGCCATTGCCCGTTGCTTATTTTTTGCAAAAACATTGCTAATTCTGGGAAATACAGCCCGGGTGAACGAATCCATGGGGAATGTTTGAATATAATTGGCAATCTTTTCGGCTAAAGAAAAATATCCGGTAATTACATTATTAGTTAAAAGCCCTACGGCAAAAACCCGGGTGGTAGTATAAGCATTGACAGACAAAATCGAAATAAAAATGTCCCATCCGGTTTTAAGCTCTTGTTTTATGGTGGTGTATTTTTGTAAAATAAATTCTATACGGAATTTTTTAAAAGCAATGTAAAGCCCGAGTATTCCGCTGATTATTGATAATAGTGAATTTAAAAGCGGGACCAATATAAAATCTTCAGGCCCATTAATAAATAAAAAAATACAAATGGCATAAGTTACTCCACCAATCACATTAACCGTTGCAATATAGCTCATTTTTTCTTTTCCCTGGAAAAACCAAACCGGGAATAAAGTGCTGCCGATTACTGACCCAAAGCTTAAAGTATAAACCGGCCAATCGGTTTTAAATTTTGGTACAAAATATAGAACAGTACAAAGAATTAAGAAGCTTATTGCAGCAAAGACCAGCTTTACGGTCATAACCGAAGAAAATACTGCGTTCATTTTTTGCTTGTGTTCGCCGATAAGCGATATTGTTTTTGTGGCTGAGAGGCTAAAACCATAATCGGTTAGGATCATAAAATATTGAACAAAGCTTTGCGCAAAGGCAATTAAACCGAATTTCTCCATGCCGATTACTCTGACCAGATAAGGAAGTACAGCTAAGGGTAGAATATAACTAATTGCCTGAAGGGTGGTAAGGGAAATAAAATTTTCCAGGACAATTTTTCGTTCTTTATGGGTAATGATTTTTTTCCTAGTCATTGTTAATAATTTACACTCTAGTCCTGGTAAAATCAAGCTATAAATTTAACTATTACTATGCTAGCATAGTAATAATGTTTAACTTTAAAGAAACTATTAAAAAATATAATTTAATTAAAAAAGGGGATACAATCCTGGTTGGGGTTTCAGGAGGGGCAGATTCTTTAACCTTACTTTTGCTGCTCAATAGCTTAAAATCCAAACTAGATTTAACCCTGCATATTGCCCATATCGACCATAATTTGCGTAAAGGTTCCGGTTCTGATGCTATTTTTGTAAAGAATTTAGCTAAAAAAATTAATATTCCCGTAAGCACGCTATTGATTAATCCGGAGTTATTTAAAGAAAGTGGTTCTTTGGAAGAGCTTTGCCGTGATGCAAGGCTGGATTTTTTTATTAAAACTGCCAAAAAAATTAAAGCCGATAAAGTGGCTCTTGGCCATAATCTTAATGATCAGTCAGAGACGGTTTTAATGCGTTTATTACGAGGTACGGGTTTATCCGGGCTAAGCGGGATATCGCCGAAAAGAGTGATTAAGGGCGTAACTTTTATCCGGCCGCTTCTGGAAACTTCCCGCTATGATATCGATAAATACTTAAAACTTAAAAAGATTAAACCTTGCATTGATTCAACAAATAAAGAAGACTTGTTTTTCCGCAATAAAATTCGCCACAATTTGATTCCTTTATTAAAAAGCAAATATAACCAGAATATTGTTACAGTCCTGGCAAATCTTACTGAAAGTGTTTCTTATGATTATGAATATCTCAACCGGGTTGCTCAAAAAAGTGCAAAGGGCAGCCCTCCACGGAAACTTAGCATTAAAAAGCTGCTTAAATTGCATCCGGCAATCCTGCGCCTTAAAATTAGGCAGAGTATTAGCAATATTCAGGGAGATACGCGCAGGATAGGATTTGTGCATGTCAAAGAAATAGAAGATTTGCTTAAGCACCGGCCTAAAGGTTCAATTGTTGATCTGCCCAAAGGGGTCTCGGTACAAAAAACAAATAATTCCCTAAGGTTCTATTCACACTGATTTTCCAGCTTCCTACTTGAAAATTACTTATTTATATGTTAAATTTGAATAGTATTGATTTTTAAAATCAATCATCCTTAACTGTAGTAAATAATTATTTATGTCTTTAACTTACAAGATAAACCGGAAAGAGAAATTTTTATCCGGTTTTTTGTTTGTAGATAATAAAAAGTTTAAAAAAGGAGATAAAAAGTGAGAGATCGAATTAGAAAAATCTTATCATTGGTATTAATTTTTGGTTTAACTTTGCAACAAGTAAGTTTTGCTCAAGTAGCCGGTGAATTAAATATCGCCGGTTACTTTTCTAAGGCTAACGTTAATTTAATCCAGGATAAATTTAGGCCCGTAGAATTGCGCTACTTATCCTATGATTCTTTAAATAATAATTTTAAACTGATTCTGGACCAGGGTGATACTAAACAAGTAAATGCCCTCAAGACTAAAGAGCAAGCTAAGATCTTATTAAGTTATTTTTTGATAGGAATAACTCTCCCAGATGAAATGTTTTGGGTAAACTTAAGGCCGGATTCCGAGAAACAAATCATTGACCAATACCTGGAAAAGACAGATATAGGCAAGATTATGCTTGAGGCAGATATCCAGCTTAAGAAGGATACCGCCAGTTTTACTTCGCCTCAAACACCGGAAGGTAAAGAATACTGGAGTAAACTTTACCAAAAAGCCGGGGAAATCTTCGGGAATCAAAATATAACTATTCCGACTTTAACTCGCCCTTGGATTGTCCCGGGCGAAATCATTATCCGGGAATCAAAAGATTCAGCTTATGTTTATAAAGCTACTCTTAATGTGATGCTTGAACAGGATTACCTAAAAAACTCTTCGGTTTATAGCTTTAAAGATGCGCGTTCTAAGCAGCTTAATGATTATTCAAGCCAGCTTATCCGAGAACTTATTCTTCCTAAGTTAAATAAAGAAATAAATTCAAGTAAGAAATATGCAAATTTACGCCAGGTATATTGTTCTTTAATTTTAGCCCGATGGTTTAAATCGCGTTTTGCCGGAAACAATAATACTTATGCCCAGTTTATTAATACTAAAAATCTTACCAATCTGAGTTCCCAAACTTCTTGGTCAAAAACAGAGTATTTTAAACAGTACCAGCAATCTTTTGCCAAGGGTGAATATAATATCCAAGCTCCTGTTTATACTCCTTCCGGACAAGCGATAAGAAGCTATTTTAGCGGTGGAATGGATATGACCGGAAAAACACTAGCCATGCCTTCAGCAAATAATTCCGGTGGAAATATTGGAGTGTTTAAGGGGCCGGAAAATCAAATACTGCCGCAAGGATCAATAGTAATTGAAGGTAATGCTTCGGATTTAGAAGCAAGTAGTCCGGCCAAATCCGTAACTAACTTGAGCGCTAACGACTTAACCGTAGAAATTAATTTCCTAATGCAAATGCTGGGAATTAATGACTATGCACGGATTGTACAAATTTTCCGTAATTCAATTGATCCAATAGTTTTAGTCGGAGAATTGGCAAATGTAACCGGTAAATCAACTAAAGATATCTTGTCTGTTCTGGATAAAAACCCTTCTTTTAATACTATCGCGGCAAATTACCGCTTAAAGACAAACCCGGTTGATGCTCAGGAATACGAGAACCAAAAAATTTCCGTTACAGTTGAGAATTCCGGTTATTCTGTACAAAGCCCGGCGCAAAAAGATCTTACTGGTGGAACAGTTTCAGAATATCTTAGTTTGATGCGCCAGGCTTCCAAGCATGTTCCGTTTGTCTTTCGTGATGGAATGGAAGACTTTGTGGGGGGATTCCTGGATTCTATTTTTGGTACACATAAATATGCCGGTACAAAAAAAATGGATCCGGAATTACTGACAATAATCAATGATGTTATAAAATTTTTAAATACTGCTGATTTGAATAAAATAAAATATGTATTTACCTCCGGCATTGGCGCTAACGAAATGTATTCGCATGAATTGGCAAAAAAAATAAACGAATATTTCGAATCACAAGGCATTGTAGTTCGTTGGGTGGTAGTCAATAATCCGGCGCATTTAAAAGCTATTCCTCAGGAAGCGAACAATGACAATACGCTTGTTTTTGAAATGTCCAGGAGCGGCGGAACTAAGGAAACATTTGATTTCTTTAATTCTACCAAAAACAGATTTAAGCAGAGAATAGTTGCTGCTAATGTTGGAAAGCTTAAAGATGCGGCAATTACGCTAAGCAAAGATCCGGCTGCAAAAGTTTTAATTATCGATAATACCCCGGGCGATATCGGCGGCAGGCAAATGAACCGTAAGACATTGATGGTTTTCGTTCCTTTGTTTGTGGCTTTATCTTCAGGTTTAAATGATATTGCCAAGGCCGAAAAATATTTAGCTGCTTATTGTCAGAGCTTGTTGGATGCTAATAACCAGTTGGGTTATACTAACGGCTTGAATAGTCCGGCTATCGGGATGGCTGAATTCTTATTTAGGCACCGCTTAGCCGGAAGGAATAAATTTTCCGTTATTTCTGATAATTCCCTGAAGGCAACCGGCAAAGAATTGTTCCAATTGATTAACGAAGGGGCTAATAAAAATATTGCCGGAGGATCAAATAATAATATTCTTTTAAATTATTCTTTGCAAGATGACCGTTCAGTCTATGATTTAGTTTTCGCTAAATCTGCTAATCTGCAGCTGCCGATTTTTATTCTTGACTCGGCAAATCCGGAATACAAGAAAAACTTAGAATATATTGAAAATTTAAAAGAAAAGAAGGGGATTCCCTGTTTAGTTATTACAGTTAATTTCGCTGATCCGGCTGACATTGAAGAAAATTTAAAAACTCTGGCTAAAACCAGCGCTCTTCTTCAGGATATGGTGGTTTATTTTACCTATATTACCAATCAGGATGCTAACTCTAATCCCGCAGTAAAATTTGTTAGAGAAATTACTGCAGCAATGTTTGAGATCCTTAAGGCTAAAAAAGCCCAAGGAAGCACTGATGTCAGAATAGATTTTTCTGATGTAGCCAAAAAAATGGAAGAGAAATTAAAAGCCGGTGTCGTTACGGCAAAGAGTGCGGTTGACGGGCGCAAAGCCTTAAGACAAGAGTCTAATCAGGAAGCTTTAGTTGATTTTAAATCCGCATTGGTTAGCTTAACTGCCAGTTTAGGGATTTCTGAGCCAACGTTAATTTTAACGTTACTGCAAGCTACTTCTAAAAACGTATTGCAAATTGACGTCGGAGAAGCAGGAGGTAAGCCTTCTTCAGAAATTACTGAAGCTTTTTTACGTTCCGCAATAACTTCGGATTTAGGTAATTTGTCAACTAGACCTAAAATTGCGCCTCTAGATCAGCAAATAGTGCTTGAGAATACTTCGGGGATGAAAATTTCCGTCGCCGCAGAAAAAGGGGAAGAAGTCGCCGGAAAAAATACCGCGGAAAAATTATCCAATTATTTATATGCCCAGTATTTAAAAAAGAAGGGCACCTGGGAACAATTATCATTATCTTGCATGGAAGCTGATGTTAATAATCCACGGATTCGACAGATAAGCCGGACAATTACAGAAAAATTCGCTGACTTGAATATCACATCTCCGTTATTACCTTTACCGGGAGTCGCGCATACCGGCATTGAAGCAGTAATGTCGCATCCGGAAAGCGTTTTTAATATTGCAATCATGGATACTAATGCTTTTGGTAGTGGATTAGGGGCCACTTTAATCGAATCTGATGTAACCATAGATGATGCTACTTATGTTTATGGAATCGCTAATGTTATCCGCATGGCCTTAGGCGGTACACCCAATATTATTTTTGAAGTTAAGGATAGTGATTCCCTGGAATCCGTCCAAAAAACTTTGGATGAAGCCCTTACTTTATTTAGGCAAAAAATCGATTCTCCCAAGCCTAACAAGGGTGGTGTTGATTTTCGTATGTTGCCTATCAATATTCAACCTATGGGAAATTTTAGCGGTTTGAACTTTAGCTTACCGCAATTAAGCCAGCTGGAATTGGATAAAATCAATGTTGAAGCCGAAATGCAACAGATTAAAAATATGGTCAGATCCGGAATCGAACCTTCAGGAATCAGGCTAAAAGAATTAGTTGCAGCTTGTATACAAAAAGGGCAAATTGATTCCCAGGCTGATGGTTTATTGCGCTATTTAGTGGATATCCTAAAGATACAAGAAAACAATGCGGTTAGTAGCTCCGCTGAATTAAAAGAAGTATTAGCAATTGTTACTTCGCAAAGTTGAAATATTTACTGTAATTACGGAGTGGAGGGCTGGACTTAAATTGTCCAGCCCTTTTTTGTGTTTATCCCGGAGCTAAATCATAGGTAAAAAAAGTAACACTATAAAATGCTTGATTTTACACTTTTCTAAAGATATAATAATTCTCTTATTTACTTAAACTTGGAGAAATAAAATGCCACCGCAAAATAAACCTAAACCTAATAAAGATAATAAATTAAAACGTTTTCCTTTCGGCTGGTTGTTTGTCTTTTTTCTTTTTATTATACTGGTAAATTCTTTGAGCAGTATTTCTGCAAATGGCATCCCCAAGGAAATCAGCTATAGCCAGTTTTATAAAGTTCTAAAAGATAATCCGGATAGTATTAAAAAAGTTACTAAAACTGAAACCATTTTGCAAGGTGATTTTTCGGATAATTCCAAGTTTTTTGTTAATATTCCGGAGAATGATCCGGAATTGCTTAATCTTATACGCACTAACTTAAAGAATTTTGAAGTTAAGCCGGCACGTACATTTTGGGTCACTTTACTTTTTAACTTAGGCCCGATATTGCTGCTTATTTTCTTTTGGTGGATGATGGCCGCCCGTGGAGAACAACTGGGCAGTAAAATTATGACTTTTGGCAAAGTGAAATCTAAAATCCAAAGTAATAATGAAAAGGCTACCTTTGATGATGTCGCTGGGGTAGATGAGGCAAAAGAAGAATTAAAAGAAGTAATCGAATTTCTTAAAGACCCTAAAAAATTCCAAAAATTAGGAGGAAAAATTCCTAAAGGCGTGCTTCTAGTCGGCCCTCCCGGTTGCGGAAAAACATTGATTGCCCGAGCAGTTGCCGGCGAAGCTAATGTCCCATTTTTTAGCATTTCAGGTTCTAATTTTGTAGAAATGTTTGTTGGAGTAGGCGCCAGCCGTGTTCGGGATTTATTTGACCAGGGCCGAAAAGCCGGAATAGTTTCAGGCAAAGGCGCAATAATTTTTATTGACGAAATTGATGCTGTAGGGCGTTTGCGTTTTTCCGGTATCGGTGGAGGCAACGATGAACGCGAACAAACTCTTAACCAGCTTTTAGTTGAAATGGATGGTTTTGATGGGCAGCAGGGATTAATCCTTATTGCCGCAACTAACCGTCCGGATACCCTTGATCCGGCATTGATGAGGCCGGGAAGATTTGATCGTACGATCATTGTGAATCTTCCTGATATTAAGGGGCGGGAAGAAATACTTAAGGTGCATACCCGCAAAATTAAGTTTTCCCCTTCAGTTAATTTAAAGTCTGTAGCCAGTCAAACTCCGGGTTTTTCCGGAGCTGACCTTGCTAATCTTTGCAATGAAGCAGCCCTGATGGCCGCTCGTAATAATAAAGAAGAGGTTGAGGAGATTGATTTTGATAAATCAGTAGAAAGAGTACTGATGGGCCCGGAAAAGAAGAGCCACATTATGTCTAAAAAAGAGAAAGAAATTACTTCTTTGCATGAGTCTGGGCACGCGCTGCTTTCATTATTGCTTCCTGAGGTTAATCCTTTAAAGAAAGTTTCAATTATCCCCAGGGGGTTAGCTGGAGGATATACTTTTACACCGCCATTAGAAGACAGGCATTATTGGACTAAAAAAGAATTATTGGCTGAAATTACCATGATTCTTGGAGGCAGGGCTTCAGAAGAAATAAACTTAAACGAAGTGACAACTGGAGCACAAAATGATTTAGAGGTAGCTACCGGTATGGCCCGGCGCATGGTTACACAGTTTGGTATGTCTGAGAGCCTGGGGAATTTAACTTTAGGCAGAAGAGAAGGGCTAGTATTCTTGGGCAGAGATATCATGGAAGAAAAAAATTATAGCGAGCAAACTGCGCGTTTAATTGATGAAGAGGTTAAAAAGATTATTGATAATGCTTATGGGCAAGCAATGGTCGTATTAAAAAATAATCAGGACAAGCTTAAGCTCCTTTCAGATTCTCTTTTAGAAAAAGAGGTTTTAAGCGGTGATGAAGTAAAGAAAATATTAGGAATTGAAAAAAACGATCTGGCCTAAATAAATGCGGATCATTAATTCTGGCAAACGAAGTGAAATAAAAAAAATTATGCATGATATCGGCGTTGATCCTTATGGAGCCGAAATCATGCTAAAAAAAGCAATTAATTTTTTAATTCTTTTAAAAGACGTTAATAATATTGCTGCTAATATTCTCAAGCAGGAGATGCTTTCTTTGGGGGCAGATGCGGCAATAGCCAGGGGTTCGCTTACGGGAAGCGTTAAAAAAACCGATGTTCTGCTAATTGGATCTTTTTGCCAATTCGACTCTCTCAAAGCTAAATTACAACAACAACCTTTTGGTTTAAAAAAAATTGGCTTGGAATTGGAAGCAGGAATTAAAAAGTACAATCAAAGTAACTTTATTTTAGCTTTAAGAAACCGTTCTTTGAATCTTAGCAAAAAAACTCATATTATGGGTATTATTAATTTGACTTCAGATTCTTTTTCCGGTGATGGTTTATATAAACAAAGATGCCCTGGCTATATAAATCTAGCTTTAAAAAGAGCCCAAGAAATGACGCTTGATGGGGCAGATATTATTGATCTTGGAGGACAATCCAGCCGACCAGGCGCAAAAACAATAAGCGCTAAGGAAGAACTATTGCGTATTCTGCCGGTAGTAAAACTCCTGGCTAAAAAAATTAAAACACCAATTTCTATAGATACTGAGAAACCCGAGGTAGCCAGGGCTGCTATAGATAATGGCGCTCAAATAATCAACGATATATCCGGATTACGTAATAAACAGATGGTGAAAATTGTCGCTAAATCCAAGTCAGCTGTAGTGATTATGCATATGTTGGGCAAACCGATTAATATGCAAAAAGTTATTGCTTACCGGTCTTTAATTGATGATATTTCCATATATTTGAAAAATGCTATTAATTTGGCGCAGGCTCAAGGAATTGCTCCAGATAAAATCATTATCGATCCGGGGCTTGGGTTTGGAAAAACTCCAGGACAAAATCTGCAGATTATAAAAAACCTAGCAGATTTTAAAATATTAGGCAAACCTATTTTAACCGGCCCTTCGCGTAAATCTTTTATCGGTAATCTTCTGGGTGATAATTTGGAAGACAGAATTACCGGTACGCTTGCCAGCTGTATAGTTAGCGCTCAAAATGGAGCAAGTATTGTACGCGTTCATGATGTAAAAGTAATCAAGCAAGCTTTAACAATGGCTGAGGGGATAGAAAATGCTGATAAATAATTTAATTCTGTATTGGAAACCCGCAATTGAGATTATTATTTTGTGGTTTTTTATTTACCGCATTGCGCTTTTTTTCGAAGGAAGCAGGGCATTATTAGCTTTGCGCGGAATAATAATACTATTACTTGCTTTTTTAATTATTAAAAAATTTGATTTTGCCGTATTAAACTGGTTATTTGATAAGCTTTTCGGAATTAGCGTTATTGCTATATTAATAATTTTTCATCCGGAAATAAGGCAAGGGTTAACTTCTTTGGGTAAAAGTAAAAATTTTAAAAAATTAAAAGAAGAGGGTATTGATATTTTTGTTAACCAGATTTCTTTAGCTTGCGAGAATCTTGCCCAAAATAAGCACGGGGCTTTGATTGCTATTGAAAAAACTGACACACTGGCTGAATATGTCAAAAGCGGTGAAATTATTGATGCGCGTATTTGTGCAGATTTAATCCAAGCAATTTTTACGCCGAACAATCCGCTTCATGACGGGGGATTAATTATTGCGCGGGGAAGGCTGCAAGCGGCTGGATGCATATTTCCCTTAACTACAAATCAGGAATTAAACCGTCTTTTTGGAACACGCCATCGTGCAGCACTTAGCTTAAGCGAAGAAACTGATGCGTTATTAATTGTGGTTTCAGAGGAAAGATCAGATATATCTGTAATTTATCAAAAAAAATTTTATCGGGACTTAGGTGGTGATCAGTTGGAGTCAAAGATAAAACAACTGCTTAAAACAAACAATAATGAATAAACCAAATGTTTTTTTCCGTATAATCAGCCTGATTACTATTCACCCCTGGCTAAAACTTATCTCCTTACTTTTGGCAATAATTGTTTGGTTTTATGTTAAAGGTGAAAGGTTTTAAAACAGAACATGCCTAAACTAGGTGTAAATATTGACCACGTTGCAACTCTGCGCCAAACCCGCAAAGGCAAAACTCCTGATCCTGTTTATGCGGCAATTTTGTGTGAACGAGCAGGAGCAGAGAGTATCGTGGCGCATTTAAGAGAAGACCGCAGGCATATTCAAGATAGAGATATTCTAATGCTGCGTAAAAAAATTAAAACTAAACTTAATCTTGAGATGTCAATTTCTCCTGAAATTTTAAAATTTGCCTGTAAAGTAAAACCTTTTCAAGCCACGCTCGTGCCTGAAAAAAGGGAAGAGTTAACTACCGAAGGCGGCCTGAATGTTGTCTTTAATTTTAAAAAAGTAACCTTAGCCTTAAATAAACTTAAAGCCGCCGGTATAAAAACGAGCCTGTTTATTGATCCGGATAAAAAACAAATTGATTTTGCGCAAAAAACCGGAGCCAAAATAATTGAATTACATACCGGCCGTTACTCTGAAGCAAAAAATATAGCACAAAGAAAAATTTTTTTTAACCAGATAAAAGAAGCCGTAGAATACGCTCTAGCTAAAGGGCTAATTGTTAATGCCGGCCATGGCCTAGATTACGCTAATGTAAAAAGCATTGCTAGTATTAACGGTATCAACGAATTGAATATCGGTTATGCAATTATCTGTAAGGCTTTATATGTAGGCTTATTTCCCGCTGTTAAAGAAATGCGAGAGTTGACTAAATAATGATTATTGGAACCGGAGTAGACATAACTGAGGTGCGCAGGATTCGTCAGGCGATTGAAAAATGGGGAGATGATTTTTTAAACCGCGTATTTACAAAAATCGAAATAGAAAACTCGAAAGTCAGAACTTCTTTTTATCAACATTTAGCCGGCAGGTTCGCCGCCAAAGAAGCAATTTTTAAAGCAGCGGGAGACAATAAGCTTTCTTGGCAGGATATTCAAATACTTAATGATCCGGAAGGAAAACCAATCTGTTCGTTCTTAAACGGCCGGGGAAAAAACATAGACGTGCAGATTTCTATTTCACATGTTAAAACTTATGCGGTTGCCAGCGCGGTTATTAGTCAGAAAAGTTAATTCTCATAAAGGTGATTACGGGCATGTGCTAATCCTAGCCGGATCCATTCAATTTTCTGGGGCAGCTTTACTTTGTGCTGAAGCAGTGCTACGATCCGGTGCGGGCCTGGTAACATTAGCTGTACCTAAAAGCATCGCTCTTGGAATTATCAAAAATAAATCGAAGGAGGTCATGCTTTTGCCTCTCCCGGAAACTGAAAATAGCTCTCTTGAAAAAGCTGCTTTTATCAAGATCAAAGCTTTTCTTAAAAATGCTGATGTATTAATCGTCGGACCCGGGCTTGAAAATACTAAATCAGTTTATGCTTTGGTCAGGAAAATCTTAAAAGAAACAAAGCTGCCGACAGTTGTTGATGCCACGGCTCTGAGTGCGCTTAGCAAAAATTTAAAAATACTTAAAACACACAAAGGAGAATTTATTTTAACCCCGCACGAAAAAGAGTTCTCCAGGCTTTTTGGTGTAAATATTGCCTTGGTAAAGAAAAATAGGAAATTGGTTGCGAAAAAGTACGCTCAATACTATAATACTATAATTGTACTCAAAGGGCACAACAGCGTTGTAAGTAACGTTAACGGGCAATGTTATATAAATAAAACCGGTAATCCTGGCATGGCAACAGCCGGAAGCGGCGATGTCCTAACTGGAATTATCGGCGCATTTCTAGCTCAAGGGTTAGATGGTTTTGCAGCTGCTAAATATGCAACCTATGTTCACGGCTTAGCTGGAGATATTGCGGCAATCGATAAAACACAGCTAAGTTTAATTGCCTCGGATATTCTTAATCGTATTCCCGATGCAATTAAAAAATGCAGTTAATGCCGACGTAGCTCAGTTGGTAGAGCGGCTGTTTTGTAAACAGCGGGTCGGGGGTTCAAATCCTCTCGTCGGCTTATTATTAAATTACAACCCGAAGGGGTGTTGCTTAATAAATTAATGGGCAGGTACCCAAGTGGCCAAAGGGGACAGACTGTAAATCTGTTGCACCTGTGCTTCAAAGGTTCGAATCCTTTCCTGCCCAATTTTTTTTGCGGGAGTAGTTCAGTGGTAGAACAATAGCCTTCCAAGCTATATATGGGGGTTCGATTCCCCTCTCCCGCTAAAATAAATATGAAAACAGATGTGAAAATGGAACTCGATAATCTAGTTGAGAATGCCGCGGTAATTGTGCTTTACTTAGATACTAAAGGCAACATCTTGCTTTGTAACAAAAAAACTGAAAGCGTACTTGAGCTTAATCGAACTGAAATTATAAACAAAAATTGGTTAAATGTATTATTTAATGATGCTAACAGTGTTATGAAGAGGGAGATGTTTAAAGCGGTATTGGAAGATTCCATAAATTATAAAAGAGCTAAAGATTTCCGTTGCCATATTTTAAATAAAAATGGCGTTGAAAAGCTCATCTCTTGGAACGTGAGCCCAATCCTTGATAAGAATAATCGGATTGAAGCAAGTGCTCTTTTTGGTCAAGATATTACCGAAATCGAAGAGAGAGAAACTTCAGTAAAGAACATTGATGATTCTCTAAAGAATATTTTTTCAAGTATTAAAGAATATGCTTTATATGTAATTAATTTAGATAGCAACATCACTTATTTTGGTATGGGCAGCGAAGCCATGTTAGGTTGGAATAAACGCGATATTATCTTTAAACATGCCAGTATTCTACATAATGCCGGCGATCCAGCCTTTAATTTAGCTTTAATTTTAGAACATGTCCGGCTATTTGGTAAATACGAAATAGAGGCAGAGCTAATTACTAAAAATCAAGAAGTTGTTCCGGCTCTATTAACAGTTAATCAGTTTTTAGATTCGGCTGGAAAGCTTATCGGCTACATATTTATCGCTAAGGATATGACTGAAAGAAAAAAATTAGAATTCCAGATTTTCCAGGCTGAAAAATTAGCGGCACTAGGCCAGCTTTCCGCCGGCATGGCCCATGAAATTAATAATCCGCTTTTTGTCATTTCTGGAAGGCTGGAAATGCTAAAAGACGAGGAGCTTAATCAAAAGGTTAAAGATAACCTTATGCTTATTGACTCACAAGTCGACCGTATCCGCAAGCTGGTTGACCGAATTTTAAAATTTGCCCGCAAATCAACCCTTGTTTTGGAAGCGATTAATGTCAACGAGGTAATTGAAATGGTTTTGCCATTAATTAATTATAATAAAATGTCCATTGCTAAAATTGAAATCGAGAAAACTTTTGAAAAGAACATGCCCGAAATAAAAGGTGACTTGCATCAATTGCAGGAAGTATTTCTCAATATTCTTATTAACGCTTATCAGTCTATGCCCAATGGAGGGAAAGTTAAAATTATTACAAGTAATTTTAAAAATCTATATGCTCAAATTCAAATCATTGATACTGGAATCGGTATTGCGTCGAAGCACCTTAAGGATATTTTTATGCCTTTTTTCTCAACCAAAAGTGATGGAACTGGATTAGGGCTATCAATTTGTCATAACATTATTAAAAATCATAACGGTTCAATTGAATTAGAAAGTCAAATTAATCAAGGCTCGACATTTACCATTAGGTTACCTTTTATTTAAAAGGAGACAGCCATGCTTTATAAAATTCTGATTGTTGACGATGAGCCACTAGTAAAAGACCTATTTATTGACCTGTTTAAAAAAGAGGATTGCCAAACGATTGCTTGTGGAACAGGCGAAGAAGCGTTAATTGAACTTAAAAAAGAATCTTTTGATGTTGTACTTCTGGATATTAAACTGCCGGGAATAAGCGGACTAGAGGTACTTAAGAATATCCGGGATACGGACAAAAAACTTCCCGTAATTATGATTACCGGATTCGGGTTCGATGAAGAGTTGATTACTAAAAGTAAGCAGCTTGGTTGTTCCGGTTATATCGGTAAAAATATGCCGGTTGCCCAAATCATAATTACTTTTAAGCAATTTGTGAAAGACGCCTTGGAAAAAATATGAATAAAATGAATGTTGCAGTAATTGGTGACGGTGGATGGGGAACAACATTAGCTATATTACTCTCGAGTAAAGGCTATCCAGTTACTCTTTGGGGTGCTTTTAATGACTACGCAATAAAAATGGATAAATTGCGCTTTAATCCTAAATTTCTTCCAGGCATAAAAATACCTAAGGAAATTAAAATAACCAGTGATATAAAAATTGCAATTAGTCAAAAAGAAATTATAGTGCTTGCTGTACCTTCGCAATACACCAGGCAAATTTTAAAGAAAATAAAAAATAATTTTTCTAAAAAAACTGTGTTTTTGAGTGTCACCAAGGGTATTGAGATAAGTTCCTCAAGTAGGATATCAGAAATAATATATGAAGAACTAGGCTCGGTAAAATTGGCTGTATTAAGCGGTCCGACTATTGCCAGTGAAGTGGCCCGAGGTATTCCGACTACGGCTGTAGTAGCTTCAGTTGATAAAAAGATACGTAAAACTATTCAAGAAGTATTTAGCACACAAAATTTCCGGGTGTATACTAATTCCGATGTTATCGGAGTAGAATTGGGCGGTAGTTTAAAAAATGTCATTGCTATTGCCTGTGGCGTGTCTGACGGCTTAGGCTTTGGCACAAATACTAAAGCAGCAATCCTTACCCGGGGTTTAGCCGAAATCTCAAGGCTAGGGAAAGCTATGGGCGCAAACTTAGAAACTTTTAGCGGGATAAGCGGATTAGGAGATTTGGTTACCACCTGTATAAGTAAACAGAGCCGCAACCGCATGGTTGGAGAACTGATTGGCCGGGGAAAAAATTTAAAAGAAATCTATCAACATATGCAGATGGTGGCTGAAGGAGTACCGACAGCAAAATCTTCATATGCTTTAAGTAAAAAATATAAAGTAGATATGCCGATAATTAAAGAGGTGTATCACTTACTCTATAAGGATAAATCTCCTCGTCAGGCAGTAAAGGATTTAATGACGAGAAAAAGTAAAGCAGAATAAATTTTTTAAATTTAACGGGGCGTGGCTCAGTTTGGCTAGAGCGCTTGAATGGGGTTCAAGAAGTCGAGAGTTCAAATCTCTCTCCCCCGACTATTTTATCGTCGGGAATAAGTTTAAAAGTTGCAATTAGGCAGGTTTTTAGTGTAGCAAGGAATGTAGCAAATATTAGAAATCAAGCTTATTTATCTCTCTTTGGCTATGATCCGGGCAGAAGTGAGCGTACTTCATAGTCGTTTTAATATCTGAATGGCCTAACCACCTTGATACAGTAAAGAGAGGTACCCCCGCCATAAGCGCTTGGGTTGCGAAAGTATGCCTGAGCGTATGCCATCTAACCCGCGGTTCTTTCAGCTTAGCCTTCAGCAGTATCCTATTAAATATCTTGCGTTCGTTGGTGGTATCAAAACATAGGCCCTTTTGCTTCCTAAGGGGCTGTAGGATTAACTTTAAGCAAGGATGAAGGGGGATTACCCTATTTCTTCGGCTTTTAGTCTTAAAATCCCCTTTATTGGCTACGGAGATAACCCTGCGAGTAAAATCAATATTCTCCCACCTGAGATTAAATAATTCCTCTTGTCGGAGTCCGGAGTATATTCCAGTAGCAATAACAGGGTAGAGAGTAGGATTGCCGTCTGCGTATAGAGAACGGTTGCGCGCGGTCTTAAGGATCTCGACAATCTCTTTTTTAGAGAAGAACCGGATGTCTTGTTCTTCCAGCCTGTAATTCTTTATTTCTTTTAGAATTGGGTTATCTGAAGCTACGTGCCGGCTGGCGGCATACCTTAGAAAAAACTTAATGCTTGCTATTATGTGGTTAGCTGTGTTTTTATTTATAACTTTAATTTTACCTTTTTTGTCGATCTTTCCTTTAAAACGGTAATCAAGATACCCTTGGAGATTAACCTTATTTATCTGGGCGAAGGTGTTGATATTACCCCAGTCTAAAAAATACTTCACTGCATGATACTCAGTTTGGTTGTGTTCCGGAGTCCTACGGCTGGACATGAAAGATTTATACTCTTCCAGCACTGGCCGGCAGAGATTGTTTTGGTTGGGGAGGATTGATCTACCTTGTAGCAATTCCAGGTCTTTTTGGGTTTTTAAAAATAGGGCGGTTGTTTTGTCCTTAGTCTTAAGGCTTATGCAATAGTGCTTGCCGCTTTCCCTGAAAGAAAGCCAGTAGGTTTCTTTTCTGCGATAGAGTGAGGACATATTATTTGCACAAGGCTAATAACGCCCGCCTCTTTTCCGGAGTAAGGGAGGGCACACAGTCCAGAAGAGACTTGATAGTGTTCTTAATATCTTGTGTATTTTTAAAAGTAATAAGCAACGCCTTAACTGCTACGGGGTCTTGTAGGGCTTCTAAGATTTCGGGCCGGAGATTTTTACCAGTTGATTCTCCACCAAAAAGCTCGGCTTCTGTAATACCATAGAATTCGCAAAGCGTTTTTCTTTGGGTAGAATCCGGAACGCGTGATCCTTGCTCCCAAGAACCCACAGTTCTTTTGGCAACGTCAATCTTTTTTGCGAACTCTTCTTGAGTTAAATGTGCGTTTTCGCGTAATATTTTCAGCTGATTTTTAATGTCCATAGGTATAGTATAAACGATATTTTTTCTTTGTAAATAAAAACCCAAATATGTAAAAATTATACCTCTTTTGAAAATATATGTCAATTAAATAAAAGGCTTATCCCGACGGAAAGCATAAATTAACAAGATAATTACATTATGGTATATGTAAAAAATACTTGACAAATAGCACGCATTGTGTTACCTTCTACTTGGTGAAAGAAAAGGTCTATTTTTTTTGTCAAACTACTGGCACAAAGAGTGCCAGAAAAAAGAAGGTGATAAATAATGAACGCAGGAAGGATCAGATTAAAAAAAGGTGCATTTGAAACATGGCTGAAGGGGTGCGGTATTACCGAAACTCAATTATCTAAGGAATTGGATATTGAGCAGGGAAACTTTTCAAAGATGGTTAATGATGTTTTAGAACCGTCCAAATCGTTCATGAAGAAATTAAGAAAACGAACCGGATACAGTTTTGACGCCTTGTTTGATTTTGATAGTGAGGCCGTGTCAGAAGATCCTGATAAAGATAACGACAGATAAGGAGGACAGGTATGGGTGGAGAAGGTTCAGGAAGAAAAGAAAGTTTTAAAACAAAGTTAGTTTTATTTGGCGTAGATGTTCAGTCATCGGTTATTGCAATGCTTGACGAAATAAAAAATCATAACGCAACCTTTGATGAAATAGAAACTAAGCTTATTGATTTAGGTCGCAAAGCACGGAGAGTTTGCGAAGAAAACGAGAGGCTTTAAAATGCAAAGCGAACTTATGGATGTTATGGAGATAGCTGCGGAGTTGCACCTTAGCCCTGCGTATGTCCGTAATTTTTGGCGGAGTGTACTTCCTGGGATAAGACCGCGTAAAACAAGGGCTAAGCAAAGAAAGTTATTGTTTTTTCGGAATGAGGTAAAGGGGCTAATTTCAAAACTAAAATAAGATGGTAATTTGTGGATTTTAAAAACCGGAAAGGGTAAAAATGAAAATTTCTTATAGGTTATTACTACTTCCTTTTGTTCCTCTAATCTTGCTGTTTGCGTTCTTCTGGTGTGCGCCAGAAGAGGTAGGAGAGTCTGAAGAAGATTTTTCTGCGCAAGGAGCCAACTAATGCTCTTAAATAGCACATATCTCCCACTCCCAAGAGATGCCCGGATAACCGAAAGGCAACATATACGGTACCCATCCGTAACCACAGTTTTATCCGGAGTAGATCCGATCCTCTTCCCCGAGTTTTTACTTAAACAATACGCCTCCCGTGGCCAAATCGTACACGCCCAAGCAAAACACTTCCTGCGCACTCAACAGTGGGAAGTGGTTCTCCTTAAGATACCCCAAACAAAAGAAGAGTTAGAGCGCATGCGCCAAGACATTTTAATAGTTACCCGCGGGAACCTTCACCTGCGCTGGGAGGACTGCAACTTCTTAGGGTTCTGGGAAAAATACGGTAAAGACTTTAAGCCCTGGAAAGGCGGCATAGGAAACGACATCTTCTTCAACGACCAATACGTCTACTCAGCCATGCCGGACTGGCCCTGTCTTTACAGGGATGAGCCGTCAATAGCGGAATTTAAGACCTGCTCAAACTACCCGGCAGCTAAGGTCAGAAAATTTAACAAGCAGATGTCCGCTTACGCAAAATGCGAACCGGAGGGGGCAATTAAGAACCTGGTACTTATCCCCCTTAACCCTAAAGACAAATTTGGTTTCGGAGAGCCGGTTATTGAAAAAAACGTAGAAGACTATTTTAATTTATTCATAGAGGATCGCCTGGCTTTCTCGGCAATCTTCGGAGTTTAAAGGAGGAAGACGATGGAAAAAATCACGCCGCTACCGTGGCAAGCTGAAATAGCACCAGAGCATACCTGGATAAGAGCGGAGAACGGGTATCTTGTTTGCGATGTCCAAGACCAGAGCAAAGACAGAGAAGAAGCCAACGCCAAATTTATAGCTCAGGCCTGCAATAATCACAAGCCGTTGTTGGAGTCTCTTAAGGGGTTACTAAAACAAGTCAAGCAAGTCCCGGGATTAAGTAGCGCCGGAGCAATTTTATTATTAGAAGCTGCCAAGTCAGCCGAGCAAGCCATCACAAAAGCGGAGGAACCATGGAAATCACAGTAACTAAAAAGATAAACCCCACCACGCAAATCAGTATCAAATTTGACGAAGAGGGCGACCTAAAAGAGGCCCTTCTTAAAGCAACGCCCTTTATGCAAATGAGCGGAACCTGTGGCGCTTGCGGAGACGATAAGATAATCCTTCAGGCCAGACAGACTAAAGACGGTAAGTATATTTACGTTGAGCTCTACTGTCCGAAGTGTAAAGCCAAACAGTCTTTTGGAGAGTATAAGCAGCCCAAAGGCGCACTCTTCCTAAAAGGTAAATGGGAGAAGTATAACCCGCAACCTCAAGCCTAAGAAAGGAGGTAACACGTGAAGGAGCAAGCTTTTTTAACTTCGGAGTCGCGGCAAAGGATGAACGATAAAGCGAATAAGTTTTTAGAGCGTGGTTGTATTGAGCAGACCGGAGATAATGCGTGGATATGCAAACCTATTTTAGGCTACAACATCCACACTTACACAATTCAAAAGCTTCCGGACGATACCTACCGCTGCAACTGTCAGGGGTTTCACAAGAATAATTATTGTAGCCATATAGAGGCCGTGCGTATTTTTATCTCGCGCAACACGCCGGTTACCGCGGAAAGCCAAAGGACATTCGTATACGCATGTTAACAAGAGAGAAGATATTTCCGCTTCTGGTAATTATTGCCTGTATAGGCGCAGGCATAGTTTATTTATTCACAGGGGATCTGCGTAGAGGGTTGCTTTGGTTAGCCTACGCCTTAGCAAATACCTGCGTAACTTTTTAACCAAGGAGGAGAGATGGAGAAACAAGCAGTTGCGGTAAGCGTATTAACAGATCCAAATAGGTTTGAGAAACTTCCGGATGGTTGGATAAAGGATCATCTTCAAGGCAAGGATTACGGCCCAAGCTCGGAGAAGATATTAAACGAAGAAGGAAGAAAGGAATTCTGCGCGAAACTCGGAGGAGAAGAACCAACTGCCGCAGAAGCCGCAGCAATTATTAACTTTGAAGGCGATCCGTGTTTTTTCCCGATCTTCGCCGATACCAAAACGGACGATTGCTACGCAACCAAGACTGAGGTTGCCTGGAGTAGGAGCTACGTCCGGATAGTGAATTATGTCAGCGGCGGCGTGTACTGCAACAATAAGGACTACGAATATTGTGTACGGCCAGTCCGAGCCAGCCAGTAAATTAGACGTTTTGACAATTTTTAATTTAAGGAGGAAGGGGCATGAAACAAACTCAAGTATTAAGTATCTTAAAAGACCGCATTGACCTGGAAGGAGCGTCAAAGGACATCTTTGCAAAGCTGTCAGCGCAGAATGTAAAGATTATCAGGGTTAAGGCTTTCCCGGAACCGCGCTACATTGACAACAAAGACGGCACAGTATTCGACACCTGGCACAATATTTACATCGTCAAACTTCCGCATACAGATCTGCCGAACCACTTCAAAGAAGCTATGCCTTGGGAAGAGTTTAAGATAGCCTGCGCGGAACTCAGCTTTGCCGGTCATAAAGGTTGGTCTTTACCATCGCCAGTACAAGGTTTTTCCTTAGTAAAGAACAACCCTACCGGCCCCCAGATTGACATGTCCATCTTTAAGGACACAAAGGAAGCCGGCTACTGGACGAACGAAGAGGTTGCCTGGATTAGGAGCCTCGTCCGGATAGTGCATTATGGCGGCGGCGGCGTGGGCTACGGCAGTAAGGGCGACGTTTATTATGTGCGGCCAGTCCGAGCCAGCCAGTGATTTGATTTTTTGACAATTTTCAAGCGAGGTAATCAAGATGAGTTTTTACGAAGATCTTAAAGTCTATAAAAAAGCTAAGGACATGGCAACCTACTTTGA
>Ga0172381_10002017_pt1 | contig 23082 bp, 23 predicted proteins | sample Leawel6488metaG_FD_119754 | JGI IMG/M metagenome (GOLD analysis project Ga0172381, IMG submission 119754) | Leachate microbial communities from a municipal landfill in Southern Ontario, Canada - Leachate well 64-88 metaG | ecosystem: Engineered > Solid waste > Landfill > Unclassified | place...
AAATGTCAAAACTGAATTTAATGGATTAAAAGTTTTTAGATTTAACATCAGGTTTTGAGATTTGGGATTTGACATTTAAGATAAAACATATGGATTACAAAGACGTTATTAAAAAAAATCAGCCGGAGTTTGATAAGGCGTTGGCGTACCTTGATAGGGAGTTGGCCAAGATCCACACGGGACGGGCGAGCGCGTCGATTATTGAGGATATGGTGATCGAGTGTTTTGGCGAGAAGTTTCCGTTAAAACAGCTGGCGATGATTTCCGTGCCCGAGGCGCGCCAGATCGTGGTCCAGCCCTGGGACAAGTCCTATTTTGAACCGATACAAAAGGCGCTGGCGGCATCGCAATTGGGTCTTTCGCCGGCGGCAGAGGGAGCGGTGATCCGCATCACGATGCCGGATCTGACCAGCGAATACCGCCAGAGCCTGGTTAAAGTTATTGCCAAGATTCAGGAGGACACGCGCCAGGCGATCCGCCGCGTGCGCGACGAGGCGTGGTCACAGGTGCAGAGATTGGAACGCGAAGGCGAAGTGCGCGAGGATGACAAATTCCGGGCCAAAGACGAACTGCAAAAAGTCATTGACAACTACGGGAAAAAGATCGACGAATCCGGAGATAGGAAGAAGAAGGAAATTTCTGAATAAAATTTTCAATTTTCAATTTCCAATTTTCATTGAATTTTCAATAAACCAATGTATCAAACGAAATGCAGATGTATTTTTTGCATTTGTTTGGCACATTGTAATTTGGAACATTTATTGGAAATTGAAAATTGATACTTGAAAATTATAAAATGATCTTAACTATTCTGCTTGTTTTTTTCAGCTTGATCGGGTTGATAATCCTCCATGAACTGGGGCATTTTGCGTTCGCGCGCAAATTCGGCGTCAGGGTCGAAGAGTTCGGCATTTTTCTGCCGCCGCGGCTTTGGGGCAAGAAAATCGGCGAAACGGTCTATTCAATAAATTTGATACCGGCGGGCGCTTTTGTGAAATTACAAGGGGAGGATAGCGCCGAGAGGAACGATCCGCGGAGTTTCGGTTCCAAGCCGATCTGGCAGCGGGCGCTGATCATTGCCGCGGGCGTGATTTCATTTTGGCTGGTGGCGGTAATAATCTACAGCTTTGTTTTCATGTCGGGCGCGGTGGAACAGGTTGAGGATGATGATCCGGCGCAGAACGCGATCGTTCAGATATTGTCGGTTTCAAAGGATTCGCCGGCGCTTGCCGCGGGCTTGCAAATGGGGGATATTATCAAAAGTATTGCTTTAAAGATTAGTCCGAATCAAACTTTATCGACCGATAAAGTGGCTCAAGTCCAGGACTTCACCAACGAGCACAAGGGCCAGGAAATAACGTTGGCGATCCGCCGCGGTACGCAGGATTTGGAAATTATGGTGACGCCGCGCGCTAATCCGCCGGCGGGAGAGGGAGCGATGGGGATCGCTTTGATGCGGGTGGCGCAAAAAACTTATGTCTGGTGGCAGGCGATTGGCAACGGATTTGTGGCAACGTGGCGCATGACGGTCGGGGTTTTCGACGGCTGGGGGCAGATTATCGGCCAACTGGTCAACCGCCAAGGTTTGCCGCCAGGGGCGCAAATGGTGGGCCCGGTGGGGATTGTGGATTTGATGGCCAAACAGGCCGAAATGGGGATGAGCTATTATTTGCAATTCGTCGCGATGATCTCGGTTTATCTGGCGGTGTTCAACGCGCTGCCGATACCTGCGCTGGATGGCGGGCGGTTGATGTTTTTGTTGATCGAGGCGGTCCGCCGCAAGCCGGTTTCGGAAAAGATTGAGCAGTCTTTGACGATGGTATTTTTTATGGGGCTGATGCTGTTCGCGGTTATTGTTACGGTACAGGATGTGATGAGGCTGTTTTGAGCTTAATTTGGTTTACAAAAAAGACGAATCGAAGTAATATGGGTTGACCGGACCGAAAAACGGCCGATGAAAAATAACTTTGGATTTTCAACCAAAGAAGAAACATACGGGTATGATGTTTTGGCAAAAATTCGCAAAACTTTTTTCCGAGGATATGGCCATTGATCTGGGCACGGCCAATTCGGTAGTCTACGTGCAGGGGCGGGGGATTGTCATGTTCGAGCCTTCGGTGGTGGCGGTCAACCAGAAAACCGGCCAGATTTTGGCAGTGGGCGAGGAAGCAAAAAAGATGGTGGGACGCACACCCTCGCATATCACGGCGGTGCGGCCGATGCGCCAAGGCGTTATTTCCGATTTTGAAGTTACCGAGCAGATGCTCCGCTATTTCATTGAAAAATCCCGCAAAAGGCGATTGATTTTCAATATGCGACCGCGGATAATCGTGGGCGTGCCGGTGGGGGTGACCGAGGTTGAAAAAAAAGCTGTGATTGACGCGGGGCGGTCTGCCGGCGCCCGCGAAGTTTTTCTGATTGAAGAACCGATGGCTTCGGCGATTGGCATCCGCTTGCCGGTGCAGGAAGCGCAGGGGAGCTTTGTGGTTGATCTGGGCGGCGGCACCACCGAGATCGCGGTGATATCGCTGGGCGGGATCGTCTTGGGCAAGAGCCTGCGGATTGCCGGCGACAAGCTTTGCGAGGACATCATGCAATTCGTCCAGGAAGAATATAAATTGCTGATCGGCGAAAGGATGGCGGAAAATATCAAGATCGGCATCGGACTGGCCTATTCATCCGAAAACAATGCCGCGGCAAAGACAGGGGCGGCGGGCGCCAAAAAGGAAAAAGCGCCCAAGCGCGATTTCAAGATGCGCGGCCGGAATCTGGTGACGGGATTGCCCGAAGAGATCGTTATTTCTGAAGATGAGATTCGGCGCGCGATTGATAAGTCGGTGCGCCAGATCGTAAATGAAATCAAGCTGGCGATTGAGGAAACCCCGCCGGAGTTGATTGCCGATATTATGCACAACGGGATATATCTTTGCGGCGGCGGCAGCCAGTTGCGCGGATTGGATGAACTGATCGCCAAAGAAACGCGCATGCCGGTGAAAACCGTGGAAGACCCGAAAACCAGCGTGGTGCGCGGCGCAGGTATGGTGCTGGAAAACCTGGACCAGCTCCGCGAAGTCCTGATCGAAACCAAGGAACTGGAACCGCCCCGGTAGCTTCGCCAATTTTCAAATTACAATTTTCAATTTTCAAACAGAATACGGAAATCAAAACGCCCCGCAAGTGCGGGGCGGTGTTGTAAATAAAAAATACGAAGATCAACTGCTTTCACCTCCTCTGATTGAAATTAGGGGTTGTTGGTCTTCGATGTGTGGAATGTTTTCCTTATCTCCTACCCAAGGTGCTGCTTCTCTTTGGCGAGTCCATGTAGTCATTCTTCGTCCTCCGTTTGATTATTATCAATTTTTTTTGTGTTTTTGTCAAGATTAACAAAGGCTGGGATTTGGGGTATTATGAATTAATGAATTTAGTTTGGAAATTGGTTATTGGATATTTTTTGAAAATTGAAAATTGGAATTTGAAAATTAATTTTGTAATCAAAATTGCACTCATATGATCTCAAAAGAAGAAATACAACATATTGCCAAATTGGCACGGTTGGGGTTGAGCGATAACGATATTGCCAAATACCAAAAAGAGCTTTCGGCGATTTTGGGTTATGTTGACAAGCTCAAAGAAGTGGATGTCGAGGGCGTGAAGCCGTTCACGCATTCGGTGGATATTTCCAATGTTTTGCGTTTGGATGAAAAAATCGAGAGGACCGCCGAAGATTCCGGCAAGCTCAAAAAACAGATGCCCCAAACAAAAAACGAATATTTGAAAGTGAGATCGGTGTTTTGATATTTTATTTGATCAACATTCCCATGGAATTAATAAATTATACAATCGAAGAAGCGCACAAAGGATTGGCGGCAAAGGAGTTTTCCGCGCAAGAATTGGCGGAGGCGTATCTGGACAAGATCGAAAAAGAAAACGATAAGATTTTCGCCTACTTGAGCACTTCGCGCGATTTGGCGGTGGAACAAGCCGAGGCGGTTGACAAAAAAATCAAAAAAGGGGAAAAGATCGGCCTGCTGGCCGGAATCCCGCTGGCAATCAAGGATATTATTATGATTGACGGATTGAAATGCACCGCGGCGTCGAAGATGCTGGAAAACTATGTCGCGCCGTATGACGCGACAGTGATAAAAAAATTGAAAAGCCAGGATGCGGTGTTTTTGGGAAAAACCAATCTGGATGAATTCGCGATGGGAAGTTCCAATGAAAATTCCGCGTTCGGGGTCGTGCATAATCCCATTGATCTGGAGCGGGTTCCGGGAGGATCTTCGGGCGGTTCGGCGGCCGCGGTGGCCGCGAACCAGTGCGTAGCGGCTTTGGGTACGGATACGGGCGGATCGATTCGTTTGCCGGCATGCTTTTGCGGGTTGGTTGGTTTGAAGCCCACCTATGGCGCGGTTTCCCGTTATGGAGCGATTGCCTATGCTTCGTCGCTGGATCAGATCGGTCCGTTGGCCAAAACCGTCGAAGACGCGCAAATTGTTTTCGACGCGATCAAGGGAAGCGATCCGATGGATGGAACCTCCGTCGACAGCCTGCAGGCGAGCATAAAAAAAAGCAAATACCGCGTGGGCGTGCCCAAGGAATATTTCATTAAAGGAATGGATCCGGAAGTTGAAACATTAATTCGGAAAAAGATCAGTGAGTTTGAAAAACAAGGAAACGAAGTGGTGGAAATCAGCCTGCCGCACACCGAATACGCTTTGGCGTGTTACTATATAATCGTCAGCTCGGAAGCCAGCGCCAATCTGGCGAGATTCGATGGCATCCGGTACGGATTTTCTTCGCGCCCGGCGAAAGATCTTGCCGGCATTTATCTGGAAAGCCGCGGCCAAGGTTTTGGCGCTGAAGTGCGCCGCAAAATAATGCTGGGAACATACGTGCTTTCGGCGGGGTACTATGATGCTTATTATGTGCGAGGGCAAAAAGTGCGCACTTTGATCAAGCAGGACTTTGACCGCGCGTTTGAGGATGTTGACGCGATTATCGCGCCGGTTTCGCCGACGCTGCCGTTCAAGATTGGCGCGAATACGGACGATCCTTTGCAAATGTATCTCGCGGATATTTTCACGATTTCGATAAATTTGGCCGGAGTCCCGTCGCTGGCAGTGCCGTGCGGATACGCCAAAGGTTTGCCCGTTGGTTTGCAGGTGATCGGAAAGCATTTCGATGAAGCGACGCTGTTTGAGGTCGGGAAAGCAATGCAAAATTAAATTTAGTTATCTATGGACATTAGCGCTCTTGAAAAAGTTATATTTCCGCCGGAAACTGGCGCTTTTTTGGCGGCTAAAATCTTTTTCATCCTTTTTGACCTTGGCGTTATCGCGTTCATTATTTATGTTTGGGTAACAACGATTTACTTAAGACGGCTTTGGATCATTGACCTCGTGGAATTTTTTACGTATCGTTCGTTTACTTCCCGCGCAATTGATAACGATTGGATTAAAATTAAAAAACGCCTTCTTACCCAGAGAGGGGTTGAATTCAAATTGGCGGTTGTTGACGCTGATCTCCTAGTTAACGATGTGCTGACACGCGCGGGATACGAGGGGAAGACGCTGGCCGACAAGTTACAAAAGCGCCCGGATATTTTTTCCGACCCGGAAGCGATGATCGAAGCCGACTGGGCCTATCAAAATATTGTTAACGATTCAAAATTCAGTTTGGATTATCCGCAGGCAAAAAAAATAATTTTGACATTTGAACAATGCCTGAAGGATGTTGCGGCGTTCAGGGACAAGTAACCAGACGGCAAGTTGACCTGGGGCAATATTTAGTGTACAATTAACGCGTGAATCAGGGGTTCCGAAATATTCTTTTTTAAAAGATATTTTTACATTGCGGGGTAGAGAAGTAGTATCTCACCAGTCTCATAAGCTGGAGGCCCTGGTGCAATTCCAGGCCCCGCGACAAATTTGCTTTGCAAATTTACCAAAATACAAATTACGCACACAAATTACATTTTGTATTTAGTGTGTGTATTTTGTAATTTGGCGAAATTTCCTAGCGGAAATTTTGCCGGCGTAGCTCAGTGGTAGAGCGAGGTCTTCATAAGGCCGAGGTCGCTGGTTCGAATCCAGCCGTCGGCACAACGTCAAACGTTGTTTGAGGCATATTTAGTGTTTGGCGCCGCCGCTGAATTTTTCCCGCCCGATAGCGGAAAGATGTTTTGTTGAGTTTATTTCCAGTTTGTGTTAAAGAATAGATTGTTGCATGGGCTAGTAGTGTAACCTGGTTATCACGTCTCCCTGTCACGGAGAAGATTACGGGTTCAAATCCCGTCTGGCCCGCATTTCACACCCGCCGCAGCTTTATATGCTAAGGCGGGTTTAGTTTTAACTTATGTGAGTCAAGTTATGACAATTATGAGTCAAGTAAGTATGACGTTTCTATATATCATTTGACATGAGCTAAGTAAGTATTGACTATTCAGCTATAATTTGTTAGTGAATCTTTGACGGTTAAAGCAAGGGGGGCTCTCCTTGTTTTCTTTTAAAATAAGAGCCGTGTATTGACAAATATTATAATATTTGTTATAATCGTAAATGTAACTAATAATATTATATATCAAAATAATAACACAAAATATGAGTCAAATAACTAGATTTTTGTTGACGTGCAGTATTGTTTTTGTTTCTACTTTAATTTTAACTGACCAGGCGCAAGCACAGGCGGCTTCCGGTTGCGTTTCTGGAAGTTGGGTTAATGTCGCGGGGAATGGAGTTCAAACTACATTGAATGTTACCAATAAAACTAGTTGCGGAGCTAAACAGGTGAGCTTGTGTTCTTATCGCGTTTATATCCGGCCCAACAATGCCGGCTGGTTGAGCACGCAGACTTTATTTGATTCGCAGGTGATTACTCTTCAGCCGGGTCAGACTGTAACTATGGCGGTGGATACCGATACTTGTATGAACCAAGTTGATGCTTATGAGGGGCCATGCGTTTATCCTTTCGTCAGCGATAATACTGCAGTGCCTTATATATTTGCTGGCAGAATGACTGATTTTACCGATATTCTTTGTGTTAATTGCACCAATGAATGTACTGTCGTGGGCCAAAAAGAATGTTCGGGCAATGGCTATAGGCAATGTGAAAAAGGAGCTGGCGGTTGTTTAAAATGGGGTACGGTTACCAATTGCGCCGTGAGCGAAATTTGTTCTGGGGGTATCTGTATTCCATCTTGCACGGATGAATGTTCTGTTATGGACCAGCGCGTCTGTTCCGGCAACGGCTGGAAGCAGTGCGGCAATTATGATTCGGATTCCTGCAAAGAATGGGGGACAATTACCAACTGTGCTAGCGACGAAATCTGCAACAACGGTTCCTGCGTGAAAACTTGCGCCGATGAGTGCACTTTGAACCAGCATCAATGCTCGGGTTCTTCGGGAAGGACCTGCGGCATTTTTGGCGGAACCTGCACCAGCTGGGGTACCTATCAACTTTGCGATACCCGCTGTTACACCTGCGGCGACAATCGCTGTGATTGCGGCGAAACCCGTTCCACCTGCCCGCAGGATTGCGGCTACAACACGCCCACGGTGGATTTGAGATCAAGCGGTTCGGTTGCGTGCAACCAAACCGCGACTTTGACTTGGAGTTCGACCAACGCGGATTCCTGCACGGCATCCGGTTCTTGGTCGGGGAGCAAGACAACCAACGGTTCCGAATCGGTTGGCAATTTCACCGGTTCGCGGGTCTTCACTCTGACTTGTTCGAATTCCGGCGGATCGGCTGCCGACAGCGTGACTTTGACCGGCTCAAGCGATGAACTGGAAGTCAGCGCTGGTTCCGACAAAGAAGTCTATGATTCAAATTCCGTCCGTTTGAATGGATCCGTGGAAGGGGATTATGACCATTTATCCTGGTCTTGCACTGGTGGCATTCTTTCGGACAACGATGTTGAGGATCCGACCTGGCGCGCGACGGCATATGCTTATGATTCGGATGGGTTTGGCGATGGTTATAACTACGATCGTACCTACACTTGCACTCTGACTGCGCGCAATGAATGCGGTTCGGATTCAGACAGCATGACGATTCGCGCGCGGCGCCAGAACGAACCCGCGAACTTTAACGTGAGTCTGGTTACTCGGCCCCAATCCGAATGCGCGCCGCTGGATGGCGTTGATCTGACCGCGACGGTCAGCAATTATGGGACGTACGATTACAATTCAAGCAATAATTCAAATTATGGTTTTACCTATTACTTCGATTGCGAGAACGATGGCAGCTGGGACAAAACTGTGACCAGCAATGACACGACTTATACTGCCTATGATGTTTGCGATTACCGCAATGTGGGTAATTACACCGCCAAAGTACGGGTGGACAGCCGCGGCCGTACTGCGACCGATACCCAGATCGTAACGGCTCGGAACTGTCAAACGCCTATCCAAGTGGGTCGGGTGAATATTCAAAAATTAGTGCGGAATCTTACTGACGGCACAGCCTATCAGGCCAGTGTTACCGCCAATCCGGCCGAAGTAGTTTCTTACAAGATCATTCTTACCGGAGTCGAAGGGACGACCGATAATATCAGCGTTATTGATGTGATGCCGGCCAATATCGTTAATGTACGCGATTTGTTGGTGGATGGTATCGCGACTGGCGGTGATTTGTCTTCGGGAATCAACGTTGGCAATTTGACCCAGGGCCAGACCAAGATTATTACTTTCAATGCGACCGTTGCGGGCGAAGCCAGTTTCATTTATGGCCAGACCGCGTTGACCAATGCCGCCACGGTCAATACCAGCGGCGGATCGGCAAGCGCCCGCGCCACAGTCTATGTCTATCGTACCGCGGTCCAAGGTGCAACCACGATTTCCACCGGTTTTGACGCCAACATGTTTGCCGGGTTCGGCATGGCCATTGCCGGAGCGTTGATCGTTTTGTATTTCATGGCTAGACAGGTTTTGACTAGGAAAAAGCTGGGCGCGGCAGAAACGCTTGCCAGAAAAATCGCGCTTATCAAACGCAACGATTTGGCATAGCCTAAATTAAATTAGTCTATTGGAAAACCCCTCGTGAGAGGGGTTTTGGCGTGAGTAAAGAAATATTATATAATTATACAATTGGTCATTTTAGTTTTGCTAGCTGCGGAAATATGTCAAAAAGTTTCGTGGAAGCAGAAATTGCTAAAGGCCAAACGGCTTCGGTGATCAAATTGGTTGCTTTTATTATTGAAGAAGCTCAAGAACTGCGGGCCTCAGATATTCATATCGATCCGCAAAATGATATGATGCGGGTGCGTTACCGCATTGATGGATATCTTAAGGAATATCATATTCTGCCGCCGCGCTTGCAGCAAGAAATTATCAGCCGTATCAAGATCATCGCCGGATTGCGCATCGATGAACATCAAACTTCCCAAGACGGACGTTTCCGTTTGATTTTGCAAGCGCAGCCGCTGGACGTGCGGGTTTCGATCGCACCGACTTATTACGGTGAAAATGCCGTATTGCGATTGCTGTCCGATAAGGCGGAAGCATTTACGCTGGAATCGTTGGGATTTTCCCAAGCCAATGCGGAAAAAATTCGTGCCGCGGTGAAAAAACCTTACGGAATGATTTTGGCAACCGGGCCCACCGGCAGCGGCAAAACCACAACTCTTTATACTTTGCTTAAGGCGCTTAATACCGATGAAGTTTCGATCATAACCGTTGAAGATCCCATTGAATATGCCATCGGCGGTATTCAGCAGATACAAGTTAATCCGCGCACCGGTTTGACATTTGCCGCCGGTTTGCGCAGCATTCTTCGCCAGGATCCCAATATCATTATGGTGGGGGAAATACGCGATGAAGAAACTGCGGGCATTGCCGTTAATTCGGCACTTACCGGCCATTTGGTGTTTTCAACTTTGCATACTAATGACGCGGCAACAACCTTGCCGCGCCTTTTAGATATGGAAGTTGAATCGTATTTGATTGCGTCAACCGTGAATATTGTGATCGGCCAGCGCTTGGTGAGAAAAATTTGCCCTCATTGTAAAACAGTACGAAGTATCACTACGGCGGAAATTATAAGTCTGAGAGAAATTATTGCTGATGAAACTCTGGAACGGCAAAAAGAATTTTATTTTGGCAAAGGATGCGAAAAATGCAATAACACCGGGTACCTTGGACGCATCGGGATTCATGAAGTGCTGGTTCCTGATGCTTTTTTGCGCGAAGCAGTGCTCAAAAAATTAACCGCAGGCGATATCCAGCGGATTGCTGCCGAGCGTGGAATGACAACAATGATCGAAGACGGATTTTTGAAAGCTCAAAGCGGAGTTACTTCCATTGATGAAATTTTAAGGATGCTTTATGAATAAACGCCGCATAGAAACCATAATCAATGCCTTAAAACCTCGCCAGGAATCGGTAATTGGCGATAAAATTGAAGTTGCCTTGATGTTGGTGGCTCAAAATTTTAAAAAAAATATTTTATCGTTAAGAAACAGCGAATATTTATCCAGGATGCCTGTTCGCGAACAGATTATTTTCGCAAAAAGATTGTCCATTTTGATTAAATCCGGCGTTCCGATTGCGCCAGCTCTTGGCATATTGGAAAAACAGTCAAATCCCGGAGGAACAAAACGAACAATCGGCAATTTGCGCGTGGCGGTTGAAACCGGTCGCTCTTTGGCTCGGGCGATGGAATCATGCAATTCTTTTGGAAATTTTGCAGTAAACGTCGTCAGCATCGGCGAGGCGAGCGGTACTTTGGATCATAATTTGAACTATCTTGCCGATGAACTGAAGAAAAAGAGGGAATTAAAAAGAAATATCATCGGTGCGTTGATCTATCCGGCATTTATCGCGGCGGCGACTTTGGGGATTGTAATTTTATTGATGGCGTATGTTTTTCCTAAAATTTTGCCGGTTTTTTTAAGTTTTAAAACCGATTTGCCGTGGAGTACGAAGGCGCTCATTGCGGTGAGCGGGGTGATGCAATATTATTGGATTTATTTTTTGGCCGGATTGGCGCTTGTCGGTATTATAGGAAAAGCTGTGTTGAAAAATCCCGCAATCAAACTCGTATTTGACCGCATATCGTTGGGGATTCCGCTGGCGGGGCCAATGATTGAAAGTTATTGCGTTGCCAATTTTTGCCGCACGCTGGGTTTGCTTTTAAACAGTGAAGTTGGCATTATTCAGGCTTTGCGGATTGTCGGCGACACTTCAAGTAATTCCGCTTATAAAGCGGCTTTCGATCGGCTGACCGAAGGCACGATCCGCGGTGAGGCGATTTCGGAAGGTATGGAGAAAGAAAAAATGCTTTTTCCGCCGCTGGTTTCGCAAATGGTGGGCGTGGGTGAGACAACGGGCAATTTGAGTTCCAGCTTGATGTATTTGGCAGAGATATATGAAGAAGAAATGAATAACTCGACTAAAAATATTACGACAAGCGTTGAGCCGGTACTGATGATTTTTATGGGCGTATTGGTTGGTTTTATCGCGATGTCGATAATCACTCCAATTTATGGCATTACCAAAAGTTTGCATTAAAAAATTAAATCGCGGGTTTACGATAGTGGAAGTTATCATCGTGATGGGATTGTTGGCATTGATCGGATCATGGGGATTGTTTTCGGGAATGGAAACATTCCGGGGCAATTTGTTTCGCGGCGATCGCGATATGGCGGTTGCCAGTCTTCGAAGGGCAAGGAGTTTGGCGATCGATAATATATGTCTGGGTGCGGGATGCATCGATGGCAAATCGCATGGTGTGCATTTTGATCCCGAAGAGAAGAGAATAGTCATTTTTCAGGGTGTTGATTTTATTGGGCGCAATCAAGCGGTTGATGAAATCATTAAATTTGGCGACAGTGCGGTCTATGTTGATTCACCTTTTGCGTTTGATATTGTTTTTGAAAGGTTGTCTGGCGATTCTATTGCTCGTGCGGCGGTTTTAAAAGATGATCGCGGCCATGTTTCAACAATTTCGATCAATAGTTCCGGCCGGATTGATTGGCAATAGTCCCATAACTTATGGTTTTTGTTCAAACAAAGAAATGTCGGCACGGTTTTCTGACTTTGGAAATTTTGCTGGCGATGGAGGTCATGATTTTAACGCTCGCGGCAGTGGTTTTGACGGTGTTTGGCGTCCAGAATATGGTGGCGGATTCGCAGGCGAGTTCCGAAGCGCTGATCAATGCGCAAAAAATTATTGAAGCACAGCGGATTTTGGCAAGAAAAGATTTTCGACTGGTTAATTCGACAAGCACGGTTGACGGAATTTTCCAAGAAAATGTCGAGGTGTCCAGCCGGTCATTTTTAACTAAAGAGATTAAAGCGACGGTGAGCTGGAATACCGGCAGCCGCTCGCAAAAAATCGAGCTGTTGACTTTGATCGCCGATTATAATGCCACTGCTGGCAACGATACTTGCGATTCAAATTTATCTGGCGACTGGGCTCATCCACAAATAAAGCAATTCGATTTTTCCCAAATGATCGGAACGTTGCGTGGCGCTATCAGCGATGCGGATGCTTACAAATCAAAACTTTACGTGGCGTTGGATGATACCGATAACGCCGCTGATCCGACATTTTTTGTTTTTAATATTTCAAATCCGGAAAATATTGAACTTATTAACAAAATTGATAATTCCGAAAATAAAAGTGGCTTAAGTTCAATCGCGGCCGCCGGAGATTATGTCTATGCGGCAAACATAAGTTCTGCCAAGCAAATGCAAATAATCAATGTTGCGAAAACGCCGATTGAGATTGCCGCCGAATATGAAGTGCCAGGCGTTACGGGCGGTAAGGGAAGCAGTATTTTTTATAAAAACGGCTATGTTTATTTGGGATTGACCAAGTCTGACAGCGGTGCGGAATTCAATATCATTAATGTTAAGGATTTGAACCATATTAATTTGGCGGGCAGCGTTGCGCTTGGCAGCAAAATCAACGCCATATTCGTGCGAGGCGATTATGCCTATCTTTCCGTTGCGGATAACAGTAGGGAACTTGTTGTTCTGGACATAAAAAATCCGGCGGCTCCCGCTTTTGCAAATATTTATAATATCGCCCCTGATCAAATAAACTGGGGCTATGGGAAAAGTATTGGCGTTATCGGGGATAAGCTGTACTTGAGTAGAACGTATATCGCGAATTCTCCGGAATTTTACATATTTAATGTTTCGGACAGGGCAGTGAATTTGTTGGGGGAATATCCAAAAATAAACAATCCCTTCAGCGGAAACGATTTCGTCGTCAGGGGTCCGGTAATCTTTTTATTGGCGGGTAGCGGCAGCCAAGGTGGTAGTTTGAGATTGTTGGACGCTTCTGATTACGACAATATCATCGAGAGATTGGCAATTTCTTTGCCAAATGGAACAACCGGCACCGGCGGGACGGCAATGGACTGCGAAGGAAATTATTTATACATCGGTTCAGTTGACGGCGAAGGCAGGGGCCATCTGTCGATAATCACGGCCAAATGAAAAATCTGCATGGTTTCACTCTAATTGAAGTTCTAATTTACTTGGCACTGATGGGATTGCTTTTTTCAGGGTTATTCGTTTCTGCTTTTATAATCATTGAAAATATTGGCCGCAACGATACGCAAATTATGGTTCAAGATGAGGGCGCTTTTTTAATGGCTAAAATCGAACGGGAAGCGAATATCGCGGTTTTTGAAGAACATAGCGGCGATTTGGAAATCAATGGAATTCCACTCAATAATTCCAGCATTCAAGTCGGTAATTTGAAGTTTGCCAGTTCTCCCGATGGCGGATTGGTAACGGCTAGCTTTACTTTAAGTACTAAAACTGTTGCCGGGAAAAATTATTCGCGTGATTTTTCAACGATTTATTTTTTGCACAAATGAAAACTGTAAATTTTGCAAGCCAAAAGGGTTTTGTTGCGCTGATTTCTGCAGTTTTAATTTCGGCATTACTGATGGTTTTAGCCGCTTCTGCAGCTTGCGCCGCTTCTTGGGCGAGGTTTGGCTCATTGACGCGTGAAAACAAAAAGATCGGTGCCGCGCGGGCGGAAGGATGTGTTCATCTGGCGTTGTTGAAAATTGCCAGAGATGAAACTGTTACTTGGGAGCAATGTGAAATTCTTTCGGCAAGCGAAGCAAGCCCTTATGTAATATTTACTCGTTCGGTTTATCAAGATACTTATACCAATTTGAAAATAATCGCAGAAATGGATGATGGCGGTCTTGTTATCAAAGAATGGCGCGAATTTTAGCCGTGATTTTGCAAAGGTCGAAAGAGTATGAAGTAATATTAATAAAATAAAAAAATGAATAAAATTAAAAACAAAAAAACAAAAAACAGAGAATCAGGTTTCACTCTCATTGAAATCTTGGTAGTAATCGGTATGATCGCGCTGCTGGCCGCGATCGTTATCGTTGCCATCAATCCGGCCCGGCAATTCGCCCAGGGGCGCAATACCCAGCGCGTCAGTAACGTGAATGCAATATTAAATGCTATTGGCCAAAATATTGCGGATAACAAAGGAGTTTTTACGTGCGCGACCGCAACATCGGGACTCCCAACCGCAAGCGTCACTCCTCCGATTACTAGCGCGAATGATCCCGGAACGTTTGCAACTCCGGCATATAAGATTGCTTCGTCGGGGACCAATACGGTTGATCTTTCTTGTTTGACGCCTACTTATATCCCAGCTTTACCGGCTGATCCAGGAGATCCCGCAAATTACAAATGGACAAGTAATACGAACTATGACACGGGCTATTTTGTTTTTAAAGATGCAAATGGTCGTATAACTGTATATGCGCCCAAGACCGATCTTTTGGATGGAAAAACGGAGCTTACTGCCGTAACCCGTTAAACTGGCTTTTTTAACAAATCCAAATGATTCGCAAATCTCCCCGTAACCGGGGAGTTTTGGTTTTTGTTTCAAAAAATTAATCACCCGAATCAATGTTTGCAAAAATTAGCGGTCGCTAATTTTTGCAATATTGGTTATTATGGAAGAAAGGCTTTGGCGGTGAAAATAATTTTAAAAATCATGCAAACTAAAAAAGAGAACATGATAAAAACAATTTTGGAAGCATTCGTAGTTGCGGGGGAGATCATGATTTACGCGATGGAACCGCGAGTGAACATGTCTTTGCGCCGAGAACTTTCGCGTTACGGCAAATATAAAAATGAGCAAACAAAAGATAAAAAAGGTAAGAAATTTTACAATGCGTTCTATTCTCTCAAAAGGAATGAAATGATCGATATTGAATACCGGGGGAATCAAATGTATTTTTCTCTTACCGAAGAGGGCAAAAAGAAGGCGGGAAAATATAAAATCGATGATCTTGTAATTAAAAAACCGAAAAAATGGGACAAAAGATGGCGGGTGTTAATTTTTGACATCGAAGATAGGCACAAAAGCAAACGAGAGGCTTTGCGGGGAAAGATAAAAGAGTTAGGATTGTACCAGCTGCAAAAAAGCGTCTGGGTTTGCCCTTACGAATTCAAAAGCGAAATGCGGGTTTTGCGTGATTTTTTCGGATTAGACGTGAACGAAATGAAAGTGATCAATGCATCCGACATTGAAGACGACAAATCGATTCGAACTTTTTTCGGCTTGAAATAATTTTTTTTAATTGTGTTTTTTATGGGTAGTTTTAATCCGAATTTGAAGTTATGCCAATGTTTGCAAAAATTAGCGGTCGCTAATTTTTGCAAACATATATATGTTGATTCCAGGAAAATAATTTATCTTTGTTTTTTGGTATTGATATAAAGAACCCTTTTTGATATTTTTTAAAATGGTTTATATAAATTAATTATCAAAGTTCTTTTTATTGGTGGGATGAGCGGAGCCATTTTTTTTAAAGAGGGGATGGCACATCCAGGCTGGAGGCAAACAGACATGGTTTCGCTTGTTCGGCGGGAATTGATGGGTTCCAGGGTCCGGTTGTCCGGAGCTGAAGCTGCGCATCAAGCGCTTACATCAGATTCCCGCGCAAAATTGTTTGTCATTTTCGCGGCGCGGCAAGCGGCCGTTTTTGTTTATTTATACCTATGAAACAAATCGTAGAAATCATAAAAGCTGAAATTTTTCCCTATTTACAAAATCTTAATTTTATTATATAAATTATAGCGAGGAGGTGGTGCCGCGTGTCGGCATTTAAAAAATTCCAAGGCGTTCTTCGAAAAATATTTAAAGCTAATGGTGATCCAATATCACAGTGGTTGGCATGGTTGCTATCGGCCTTGGTCGCTTATCCGCTTGGCTTGTTGGTATCGTTTTTGTTCCCAGTGTTATTCTTTGCTATAATTGGCGTGGCGTTAAGAATTGAGTATGGGCGTCCCAAGAAAATAGTGAAGCGTTTTCAATTATTGAGCGGCGCAGCTCTGGTTTATGCTGCGACACTATATGGATGGTGGAATTGGTGCGATAATGAGTTTTTCCAGAGAATTATATCTGTAATTTTTGGATTAACCATTTTGTATCCGGCCTATGAATTTCTTGCCGCTCTTAATTCAGCGGAGAATATAAAAGATGCGGTTTCGTCATTTCGCGAAACAATGAGGGAATATGTCAATGATTCTCTCAAAACTTTGGCTCTATACTACGGGCCAGAATAGGAGTTGGGACTATCAGTTTCAACTTTTTCCATTTTTAGGGGCTGTTTTTTTGAATTGTGTATTTTTTGGTATCGCAAAATTTACATAATCAATAAATATAACAATGAGATACGTCCAAAATGTGTGGACAAAATATTAATTTTGGTATATGGTATTGGGTGAATAGGAGGTTGTGCCTTGAAGAAAGTTGTAGCATTAAGCGGCTTTGGGAATGACGCCGATAGACGATTTTTTATTCTCGCGAAAAACGCGGTGATTGAGTCGTGCAATTGTGAAATTCGCGTGATCGTTCCCGATATAGTTTTTTTAACAACCGATGTACCCATGGTCATCAGGGCCGGGGAGAAAGTTGACTTTGGCCGGGTGGCTGAAAAGGAAATTGGCTTGTTGTTGCAAAAGATGGCAAATCTGCGGGGGAGGGAAAATGGTTCCATTATGGTATCTCAAGATGCAGACAATGCGTATCTGCAGTTCACCGAGTGGAGCGCAAAACGCGGAGATCTTGTTAGAAGTATAGATTTGCTTCTGAAGAATATGTTTGGTTTCCATTTTATCAAGCGGGTGAACTACTGCGAGAAATGCGCTTGCGATGCTATCCCGGATAAAATAGAGCACAGTGAATGTGCGAATAGTGGTTTTGGTGGTTTGCTTGAAGAAGCCATTGCCGCATCGGTAATAATGGTAGCTCTTCGGGACATGGGCATTGAGCCAAAATTGGTTATTTTGGAAATGAGATTTTCATGTGTGCCGCGGCGATGCATAACTGAGGGCCGAGAATAAATTATGCTTCCTTTAATAGGGTGGGAGCATAATGCAAAAAATATTTACCCTATTTTTTTAATACAAAAGCGATTGGTTTAGTCGTGGTTAATTTCGGAATTAAGTCTTGAAAATTTGGAAGTGGCCAATGGGCTTGCGGATTTTTTTGGTTGTGGTATATAATTATAAAGATTTTTACAGCTCTTTTGAAAAGCTAGGTTGTGACGCCCAGAATTTATGCAAATGAATTTTGAGCGGCGCAAACCTAGCTAGTATTATAATTAAGTTCACAGGCGCCACAGAAACTGTATCGAGGCCATTAATATAACCGATGGCCTGGCGAGCAAGAAGAAAAATGTATTGAATTGGAGGTGCCCTTTATGGGTACAGGACATAGTGGAATAGGCTTGTATGTTGGACATCCCGGGTTTGCAGTAGGAAGCGATGTCGATCAGATACTCACGATGACCGGCCTGGTTCAGAAGAGGGGACGCTGATGAAGAGACTTGCGGGACCCCAGACCATCGGAACGTTGCTCAGATCAGGATCAAGTCGGGATTCGGACATGATACCCCGGCTCAGGAGAAGTAAACGAGGAGTATGAATAATGGTATTATCGAGCCTTCGGGTTTGGTATGCCATCAAGCTTCGGCTTGGACAGTGGGTCTGATAGCCCATAATCTATCGGAGGCGGACAACGCATCATCATTCCACGACAACAAGATGATTCCCGCCTAATCTTCTTTTTAAATTCCACTTCCCCGGAAGGGGGAGTTTTCGTTTTAGAGCCATTTTTTGTAGCGGAAGAAGGAGAGCATGGCGGCTAGGGTGATGGCCATGATTAGGACGATGAACAGGAAATCGAAGTTGGTGCGGTGGAAGGGCAGGAAATTGGTGTTCATTCCCCAGACACTGGCCAGCAGGGTGAGCGGCATAAAGATCACCGAAAACAGGGTGAGGACTTTGATGACTTCGTTCATTTTCACCGTGACCAGGATGTGGTTGGTTTCTTCCAGCGCTTCAATGGTTTCCTTGGCGCTTTTGAGCGTGTTTTCCACGCGGCGGTGCGCCCGGTGGAGCATGACGAAATAATGCCGGTAATCCTGCCCGTAGAAATTAACGCCGCTGGCGCGCAGCGATTCAAAGATCATGCGCTGGGGCTCCACGATGCGCCAGAAATCAAGGACTTTCATTTTGAGGCTGGAGATGTCGGCCACCATTTTGCGTTCGTCGCCGGCGAAAATCCGGGCTTCCAGTTCGTCGATTTCCTTGACTATAGCGTTGATCTTGGCCAGGATTTCTTTCAAAAACGTGCCCAAAATCAAGTAGAGGATATAGGGCGCGTCGTTCATATGGCCGGATTTGGGCGCCTTGCCGCTGTTGTAGATGTCAAAAACCTGGCGCAGGGGAGCGATCTCTTCCTGGCGGCTGGTGATCAAAAAATTCTGCCCGGCGATGAAATCGAATTCGCGGATTTTGATCTCGCCTTTATCGGTGCAATGCGGGTAGTGCAGGATAATAAAAAGATAATTTTTGAATTGGTCCAAGTCCGGATAGTGGATGGCCGGAATGATGGCGCTGGCGGTCAAGGGATGGATTTTGAATTTGTCCTTCAGGAATTCAATGTCGGTGTCCTTGGGGTCGGTGATATCCACCCAAGTATATTTTGAATTATTGATTATCTGCCGCATCGTTTTTGTCCTGGTTAATATATTTCCATCCTAACCCGCATTCATTTCCGCCACAATAGAGAAAAATTTATTATCTTGTTTTATTGAGAATCAATTATCTTCTGTAATATTGCTAAAATTAGCGGTCGCTAATTTTAGCAATATTTTAGTAAGTGCGTTTGTAAATGAAAAAAAGATAAACTAGAATTCATCATCGTCTATCTCTTGCTTGATTTCTTTTGGTTTGTAACTGGCGAAAGCTTTGTTTATCAGTGCCAGATTTATAAGTATCTGCTCAACTGCCTCGGTCAGACGTATTACATGGATGTTGAGCGATAGGTCGGGGTCAGAGCTTTCCAGAACGAGATATTCCTCGGTATAGTCAACCGATACTTGAAGTTCGTTGACTTTCCCATCTTTTATTGTTCCGAAAATTATCGTGTTCGTCTCATGGTTAATGAAGGCCGTTATTGGAAGCGAGGTTCTGATAAATTCAGTACGAAATTCATCGAGGGCATCAATCCCGGCTTTCAGTTGTTTGAGATCTTTGGCCCTTTCTTTATAAAGATCCTTGACCTTTCCCATGTAAGAATTTTTCCAACGTACTGCGAGAAACAAGACCACTACCAAACCGAGGAATAGAATAATGATTTGGTAAGGTTCGAGTGCAAAAACTATCGACAACGCGACCACCTCTTAAATTGTTTATGATCAACATCTATACCAAAGCGCGAATCAGAGCGCTTAGTTTTGCTTTTGAGTAAAAATATCCTAAAATCGGCGATTTGTCAATGAAAAACAGTTGACGGGGGCGGGGATTTGTTTTAATGTTTGGATTAGGTTTTAAACATTCGCACCTTGTCAATTTGATGCGTTTGAAGCAACCGTTAGACAAATGTGCGATGGGTATTGTTTTGTTTAAGGAAGAAATGGAAGGTGGTAGCGTGATAGAGAGATATGCCGATGAGCGGATAACAAGGATATGGTCTTTGTTGAATAAGTTTAATCTGTGGCAAGATACAGAGATTGCGTATTTATATGCTTGGGAAGAGATTGGAGCAATTCCGAGCGGTACGCCTCAAGAAATGGAATTGCAGTTAAGGAGTAAGCCAATAAACGAAGCTTTGATAGACGAATTTGATCATGTCATGAAACATGATTTGAACGCTTGTCTTGAAGAGTTTCGCGCACGGCTTGATGAAAAATACCATCAGTGGCTGCATCTTAGAATGACCTCTTATGACACCGAGGAGCCGCCTTTTGCGATCATGATTCGCGAATCCGTAAAAATTACACTCGAAAAACTTGACGGATTGATCGAAATATTCAAAAAAAAGGCATCTGAGTATCGCCATGTGCCGATGATGGGAAGAACGCACGGTATGGAGGGTGAACCGCAATCCCAGGGGAAAAGGTTTCTCAATTGGCTAAGAGAGTTACTCATTGTCCGAAGATCGCTGGCAAAATCCGCAAAACTACTCGAGTATTCTAAGGGTGCCGGCGCAATGGGCAACCATGCCGACATGGATCCCCGAGTTGAAGAATCGGCATTGAAGAAGCTGGGTTTTAAGGTGTGCTACGGCGTTGGCCAGATCATGCCAAGAGAGATCCATGCTGAAATTGCCGATGCGTTAAAGCGGTTGGCAAAGACTCTTGCAAAGATTGCTACCGATGTGAGACTTGGCGCTAGAAGCGGAGCCGATTCGATATACCAAGAGCCATTCGGGAAAGGACAATTAGGCTCTTCGGCAATGCCTCATAAAAAGAATACGATCACATCCGAACAAGAAACCGGTCTGGGGCGGCTCGCGACAGCATATTCGCTTGCCATTGACGAGAATATAGATACTTGGGAGGAAAGAGCTATTGAGCAATCGGTAGTGGAGCGAATAGCCTGGCCCGATCTATTCCATGTAGTGCTGCGCGCAATTTTAAACATGAAGAAGGTGATAAGCGGTCTTGTTGTAAAGACCAAGAACATGTTGCGCGGCATAATAGGAACGCGCGGATGCTATGCCACAAATGGAGCGACCCAATTCATAAGAGTCCATGGGAAAGAACATGGAATAACATCAAAAGATGCATATAGAATTGTCCAGCTTGCGGCGTTCAATGCTTTTTACGAGCCCGATGCAGAGACAGTTTTTGCGAGCATTGATGAGGCGGTGTTAGCTCTCGAACGCCTACAAGACGAGGCGGTAAAAAAAGTTTCCATAAAAGACATACTATCCAAGGCACAGCTAATGGCCATTCCGACGCATTCTGCTACGGTTGCAGAGGTCGATGGGTATAATGCAGTTCTGGCTAAAATATTCGTTGTTGGATCTCCCGTTTTGGTGGAATGGGATAGGATCTTTGATATCAGAACCCACCTTGAGAACGAAAAAAGATCCTACCAGGAAATGCTTGGTATGGCCCAAGAGGGGGCTATGCCGGAGGAATAAATGAAAAAAAGCGTTGAAAGTTTGCTCCCAAAGGCATACTATTTGTTTGGTTGAGATGTGGAACAAGAAGAATGGAGGAATGAGAGATGATGAAAGCGTTAATGGATATCGAATTGCCTTTGCCTAAGATCCATTCGGGCAAGGTGCGGGAAATTTTTGACCCCACTAAATTGATGAATGAATATGGATTACCTGGGCAATATGAATTGCACGTAAACAGCGATCGGGTTTCTGTCGATGACGTTGTTATGCTGACGGGAATTCCTTGCAAAGGCGAAGCTTTGCATCGGATAAATATGCATTGGACAAATCTTTTGTTGAATGCAAGAGTTTGCCCGATCGATTATGTGGCCGGGAATTTAATCCAATTTCCGGGACCGCTCCAGGAATTATTGGAACCGTATCGAAATATACTTCATAACCGCACGATGCTAGTGCGGAAGGGGCTCCCATTTGGTGCTGAGAGCATTGTCCGGTGGAAGTTAAGAGGTTCAGGTTTCAGGGATTATAAGGCAAAAGATGGAGTAGTTGGTGGGATACAATTACCGCCTGGATTGAAAGAGGGCGATACATTGCCGGCTCCGATATTCACTCCATCGACTAAAGCAGCGGGGGGTGAACATGATCTAAATATTAGTTTCGCTGAACTTATCGATATGGTTGGTGAATCCAGCGCCCAATTGTTGCAAGCTTATAGCTTGGCGGTGTTCAGCATAGGGCAGGTTGAAGCGATGCGGCTTGGGATCGTGATTGATGACACAAAGTTTGAATTCATGCGATTCCTTGATGGAAGTATCGGCATCGGAGATGAACGATTTACTCCGGATAGTACGCGCTTTAGTCCGGCGGTAATTGATAAGCAAGATTTAAGGGACTGGTTGCATAGTTCTGTGAGCGGATTTAATGGTCAGGATCCCATAGAATTGCCGGCTGCTGTGGCGCGACGCGGGACCGCCACTTATGTTAGAGGTTGCGAGATGATTACAGGGTATAGGATAATCTAAGCAAGAAATATTCTATTTATCCCTGTATTTTTTTATTTACTTCATTATCACTCGGGGGGCTTGACTGATAATTTGAAGATGATAAACTCAAAATATCAAACATTTAAATGCAGCGTGTCGAGGTCGCACCTCGGCGATTACGCCGAGGTGCGACCTCAAATTCAAATGCAGATTTCGGATCGGCAGAAAAATATATTGGATACGATAATTCGGGAGTATGTGGAATCGGCGCGGCCGGTTTCTTCGCAATACTTGGGGGAGAAGTATGATTTCGGGATTTGTCCGGCTTCGATCCGCATCGAAATGCAGAAACTGACTGATGATGGATTTTTGGAGCAGCCACACACGTCCGCCGGGCGCGTGCCGACGGACAAAGGGTATCGGCTTTTCGTGAATGACTTATTGAAAAACGAGAAACAGGGCAAGGCGAGCATGCTTGATTTTGAGCCGGGCAAAAGCATGGAGGAAGAATTCGAGGATGTTTTCAAACTGGCCAATTCGCTGACGAGGAGTTTGGCGCAGGCGTCATCGTCGCTGGTGCTGGGCTACTTGCGGCAGGAAGATGTGCTTTGGAAGGAGGGCTGGGAAGATTTGTTGCAAAATCCGGAGTTCGGGGACAAAGCCGCGATTGAGAATTTCATTA
>Ga0172381_10002019_pt1 | contig 23071 bp, 20 predicted proteins | sample Leawel6488metaG_FD_119754 | JGI IMG/M metagenome (GOLD analysis project Ga0172381, IMG submission 119754) | Leachate microbial communities from a municipal landfill in Southern Ontario, Canada - Leachate well 64-88 metaG | ecosystem: Engineered > Solid waste > Landfill > Unclassified | place...
GGGTGCCTGATAGAAGTAGCTTTGACCGGCGGTGTAGTTGGTAGCTGCCCAAGGTGCTGTCATCACCCAGGTCACGGTGTCACCAGACACCCAAGCCGTACTCCCAGCGACCAGGGTGCAGGTGAAGCGGGCGTGTGTGAACAAGGTCCCGACCGTGCCAGACCCCATAGGTCCAGTTACCGATCCCGACACGTCGAATGCGGTCGCAGAAGAGAATGTGAGCGTGATGACCTCGAACACGCTGGTACTGGTTCCGATAGCGTCATCGCAGTATCCGGAGCCTGTTCCTGTGTACACAGGCTTACCTGTGTGGCCTTTGATCAGGAACGCGTGCATCCCCGCGAGGAGCTCCGATCCGGAGGCGTAGTCGGCCATCATCCAGCTCATGGGTTGGTCTCCTCGATGTAGGACACGTAGAACTCGAGTGTGCGTGCCACCGCAGCAGAGCGCACGATGGCGTAGACGAACGTTCCTGCAGACAGTGCTGTCGTCTCCAGTAAGAGTTCCGAGCCTGTAGTCGTGTTCGTGAGCGTCTGTGTGGAGGAAAGCATAGGTGTGCCGGCGTCTCCTGCGCTTCTGGCCGCGGCTTGATACAAGTCGAATGTGACGCTGCTTCCAGGGTCGCCGGCCAACACCGCACGCACAACCACACCGGACACGTTGTTTTGTGTGTACAGAAGCGGAACGTTATCATCAGTAGCCGGCATCTGCACCGCTACAAGTCTTGACTTGGCGTCAATCACATCCTCGGACATGAGCACGGAGTTGTCGGCGATGATCGTCACCTGGTACGCACCTGCTGCAGGTGCGGGAGCTTGCGCCGGAAACGACACCGTCACGGAATTGAGCTCGTTGCCTGGCGTCAGGTAGTTGTCGTGGATCTCTTGTTCCCGTGTTCCTGTCGTGGAGCGCACGCTGACGATGACACCGGTTGTACCGAAGCTGTGCAGGCAGTTGAAGACACGGTCGGTGCCGTTGCCGACCGTGAACGTCTGTCGCCGACGCACAGCCGCAACACTGAGCGTACCATCTGGTGTCGCTGAGACGCCTTCACCGATCTTGACACCACCAAGCACAGACGGCGTTGCGACGGGAAGTGTGTAGTGGCTACCGCCGAACAAGGCGTCTGCCTCTGCCCGCGTGTACACATCCACAAGACCGTAACCGTCACGTGTCGTTGGTGTGTTCGAGATCTTGACCCAGGGGATGACAGGGATGTCAGAAGCCGATAGCGTACGCCAAGAGGGAGCGCCAACACCCGATACCGGACCGATGAAGACAAGACCTTGTGCCACCTCTGCGACACCGGTGCCGCCGGAGGCAGTGCTGATGGGGTTGTTGACTGTGAGCGAGCCAACAGTACCTGAGCCTGAGATCCAGAAGCTTGCGTTCTGCGCCGAGGACGACTGATTCCGGATGACCTGGGTCGGATCGATCGCGCTGCCGCCTTGCTCGACAAGCTGAGCGTTGACGATGCGACCGTACTTGTCCACGTCGAAGGTGTTGTAGCGGCCTGGGCGCACACCCGTGGGTTTGAGCGCAAGTTTGACGTCGCCGGTGCCAAGGTCAACACCTGTGCTTGAAAGCAACGCGATGGTGTCGCTCTCGAGGATCTTGAGGATGACAGCCAAGCCGCGGTTGCGTGTGTCCAGGTCACGGCGGTTGATGAGCCGTGTCGGTTGGTTGCGGAACTGCTCTGTACTTGTCGGTTCCTTCGCCATCACGTCAGCCCTTGGTTATGTATGCGGAAATGATGTTGATCCAAGCCTGTATCTGCTTGCGTTTGTTCGCACGTCCGGTGCTGCTCTTGATCTCAGCGACAACCAAGCCAGCAGCGATGACATCGTTCTCGGCTTGGTCTCGTTGGAACAACTTCGGCCCGAGAGCCGACCCGATGTCACCAAGCATCTGCGTTATCTCAGGCACATTCTTTGTGCGTAGCTGCTCGGTGCGGAAGCTACTGTAGTCACCGAGTTCAAGAGCGAGCTCGTCCTTCTTGGCGCCGATCGCCGAGATCTCGTACTCGGCTGCTTGCTGCGCCAGGGCCTCGACGTCGGACTCGGCTTCGATCTGGTCCTTGGACTTGCGGAGGCGTGCGATCAGCGCACGCTTCTCCGTGTTCTCCATTTGGATCAGGTAGGTTTCGTATTCGTACGAAATCTGCTGCTCGACCATCGCCGTGGAGAAGTACGACGGTCGAGGATTCTTGCGCGCGGTACGATAGAGCTCCTGGAGCTCAGCCGCGGTCCGGCTCATGTCCGTCCAGCAGGTCCATCTGAACCTTCCGCAAGTTCGTCTTCGGCACCGGCAGCCCCGGAACGCGTTCCAAAGACACGCGAGCACCGCCGATCTTGCTGTTGAGATCATCAAGCGTGGCCAAGTGGCTGATACCGGCGCGGTACAAGCGACCAGGATCGATCTCGCCGTCGACGACGTAGTCGTCCGGCTTCTTGATCAGATTTTTGAGAGCGCGCCATAGTCGCTTGAAGAAGTTGATAACGCGTGCGTACACAGCCTTCATCTTGGTGTAGAATGGAGAATCCTTGTGCTCTTTCAAGCGTGCATCGATGTCGCTGCCGTGGAACACTTTGAACATGTTCTTTAGTGCGGCAACGACATCATGCAGCCAAGGATCCCGCTTGTCCGCGTCCGTAGCCAAGCGGGCGATGCTGGCGACCAGAACCGACAGCAACGCCGCGTACACGGAGTAGCTCAACGCTTCCGGCGTCTTACCTTCGTCGATGATCCGCTTCAGCACCGCCGCGACGTGCATGAGCTTAGCGGTATCTCCGATGAGAGCGTGCAGGAACTCCAGGTCCTTTGGATGTACCCGAGCGGCTTTGAGGCCGTTACCGGAGAACAGATCCTTCAGGAACCCGGAGTCGTGCAGAGCCGAAGAGGCCTCTACACAGTGCCCGTTCTCGAGAGTCAGGCGCAGAAGAGCGAGAGCTTGTGACATGATCAGCCGCCCAGGAGCTCGGTGTACTTGTCCAGCGACATGAAGTACGCAATCACGGTCTGGTTCGCGACAAGGGTGCCTCCAGACTGTGTGGCCGTGTCTTCGTAGATCGCGTAGACGGCGCCGTCGGCGACGGTGTTGGCGCCGCGAGCAGAACCGATGCTGACGCTCGAGAGCGCACGGTAACCGACGTTCGACAACCAACGCTTGGACTTGAGAGTCGCGGTGATGGTATCATCGGTGGTGATGCGGTTGAATTCGGCGACGCTGATGAGCACCGCGCGCTTGTACCAGGACTCGGAGCGCCAGGCGTCGTACTCGAACTTGTCGTAGGTGCCTGCACGAAGCGCGTCCAGGGCCTTGTACACGATTGCACCCTTGAGATAGTTCGCAGGCAGGGAACCCTTGCCGTAGCGAGCCAAGCCTTCGAAGTCACGAAGAGAAATGGTGCGGTTCTGGGAACGGTTGAGAGCTGCCGCGGCGTCAGCCTGGCTGTCGATGGACTCGTCGACTGGTCCCGGCGCTCCGGTAGTCGCGTCGGTGACTGTTCCAGAAGCGGACACGACAACGGCTTCCTCGCCGCCAGCCATACCGACCGGTGTGAGCGTGACCGCCTCGACGTCGATCAGCTCCTCGATCTCGACATTGCCGACAATGCCTGCGACGTCGCTGGTGAGTGTGACGACGTCACCGGAGCCGGAAGCCGCGGTAACCGTGCAAGCAGACGCGCCGTTGACAGCGGCAATGATGGCAGCCTTGACAGCAGTAGCATCGTCCGTGGCTGTAGCGAGTACAACCGCGGTATTTCCTGCCGCAGGAGCGCCAGCACCGATTGTGAATTCGAACGGCACGCCACCGACAGTGAACACGTCACCGGCGTTGAGTCCTGTCGTGGTGTCGGCGGCTACAGCTGTGAGCGAACCTGTCGCAGCAACCGCCGCCTTCGTCGCGACAATGCGGAAGTTGAACGTAGCAGTCGTGGTCAGGTCCACGGAACTGGCGTCGAGATCCCAGTCGAAATCGAGGTCAGTGGAGGCCACGGCTGTAGTTGCGGCAGGACCATCGGTGACGGCCGTGCGCCATGTGGATTCGGAAGGACGCTTGAACTGGTACGCAAGCGACAGGATGTCGCTGTCGGTGTCGGCCACGGTGGCCTGGACATTCACCTTGTGGGTTCCGTCCGTGAGCTGGGTCAGTGTGAGACCCGTGATTGTCTGTGCAGCCATTGTGTTACCCCTTTGGGTTGTTGATGGAGTTCATGAGTTGGACGCGATTTGAGCCCGCCGGCTTAAGTGGCATAGCGCAGGCGAATTCCGGCAGCTGCGAGAGCAGAAGCGAGGACGCCAGGCTGTGTTCCGCGCATGTGCTTATGCTTAACAAGCCAGTTTCGTACAGAAGCAGTCAGTTCGAGATCATCGCCATTCTTGATCTTGCGCACCAGGCGAGCGAAAAACTCGGAAGGCTCATGCTCCAGGACGATTTGATAGCCGCGTGCGTCGAGAAGGTCGATGCGCTCGTCTCCTTCTTCTCGTTCCTGGAACTCCTCCGGTTCCTGCTCGTGATCGAAGTCACTGATCTTGTAGATCGCAGACACACCCAACTCGCGCATCGTGCGTGTCTTGAAATCATCGCGATCATCGTCGATGTCGTTGATGAACTGCGCGACAGTGTTCTCGTGGTGAATGTGCTGTTGTATGAACTTGTGCAGAGACCACAGAATCGTGTCGGTTTCGATGCGTGTAAAGATCTTGTGGTCCATGGTTGTGCTCCCTGTTGCGGCTTGGTTCTGCGCAACACCAGCCAAGTTCTCGATCGTCTGCATCTTCGTACCGAGAGCTTCCGCTTTTCCTTCTTCATCCGGAGACTCCGCCTGTCCCTTCCAGGCAGTAGCCAGTCTCTTGAAGAACTCGGCGAAGGCGATGATGAAACCGAGGAAGCTCATGCCGACGCCAAGCACGCGAGCCTTGCCGAGACCAGGCTGCATCTTGAAGTGACGAAGCTGACGGGCGTCGAGCAGAAGCATGACCGCAGCCGCGCACGTCGCCAGGAGTGTATACCACACGCCTCCGGACTTCAGAATGCGCACAGCACCGGCGCCGGCGTCACGGAAGTGCCGGCCGACACGCACCATCAGCCCTTTGAGGAATCCGTGATTGCGTGCGAGCTTCTGCACCTTGCTTTCTTCGGCAGACGCCGTAACAGAAGCCACAGCCTGCAAGAGCTCGTCCGCGGACGCGTGCATGGCAAATGCGTAGGTCAGTTCCATCACAGATTCCTCTGCATGTGTTCGTAGGCTCTGCCGGCGTTGTATGCGCTGCTACGCGCCGCCGCAGCAAGAGGCGCACGCAAACTCTGCAGGTACCGCAGCAACGACTGCAAGCGACCGAGCAGGAAAGAGCCGACACCCTTTGCAGCGTACACGACGAACTTGCCCATCTCCACAACCCACTCCAGGAACACCTTCGCCGTTTGTGCGCCGAGACGTCCAAACTTCTCCGGCTGTGTGGCAGCCAGGCGTAGCGCTGTGCACGCGAACAAGATCGAGCCGACAAGCGCGGTCTTACGAGCCAGCGACATCCCGTTCGGATTCGTGCCGGTGATGGTGTTGCGGATCCTGATGAGCAGACCCTTCAGGAATCCGTGATTCCGGGCGAACTTCTCCGCTGCTGGGTTGTCCTCATCGAAATCGTCGCCGAGGGACGAAGCGAACGCGAGAAATGTGTCGTCGTCGGCGATGTCCAGCGCAGCCAAAGCCACCCCGGACGAAAGCCGCAGACAGCGACCTCCGTTACCGGTGATGGATGTGTGCAGGAGCGCGAGCGCGGTGCTCATCAGCTTGGGATTCCCTGCATGGCCAGACGTGTGCCGGACTTCTGAACACCACGGGCTAGGTTGCCGCCTTGCTGCTGAATGCCGCGGGAAAGAGCGCCACCTTGCTTGTGGATCTGCCCAGACAAGCGCTGGAGGCCCTGTCCAGCCTTCTGTGCGACGTTGCTTCCGTGCTCTGTGAGCTTGTCGCCGGCCTTGAACGTTTCGTTTCCGGCACGGCGAGCTCCCTGATGCAGCGCCTGACCGGCGCGGTTGGCGCCTTCCTGCATTGCCTTGCCTGCACGATGCACGGCGCCGCCTCCGCGGAGAGCAGCCTGGCGGCCGAGCTCCTTGGCCTTGTTACCAGCCTGCTGGGCACCGCGCGCTGCAGCAGCACGAAGCTGACCGGTGAGCTGCTTGAGCACACCAGCAGCCTTCGCCAGGCGACCAAGGACGAATTCCTTGACACGACCGCCTGACTTCTGTCCGGCTTGCACTGCCTTGGCCGCCAGCTGGCCGACCTTGCTGCACCACACCGAGGCCTTGTCCGCGAACTGCTTCGAGATCACGCCAAACTTGGCTGGGTTTTTGACCGCGAGCGTCAGCGCGGCGCCGACAAGAGCCATGGAGCCAGCGATCGCACCGATCTTGAGAATCGACGTCGGGTTCTTGAGCACGTTCCAGATCTTCTGCATCAAACCGGAGAGGAAACCGCGGTTCTTGGCGAACTTGGCTGCGGAGTCCTGGTCGGGTTCGTCGTTGGCGGCGTAGGCGATCGATGACGCGTACGCAAGCACGGCGTCATCGGAGGCTGTAGCCATGAACACGGCTTCGTCCGCGGCAGTGGCGAAGTTGAAGTCGAAGACATTGACGCGCACAGCTTCAGCAGCCAGGGCGGTCTCGATGTCGGTTACTGTGAGCTGCTTGATACTCATCGTTCTTCTCCGTGTTACGCTGCCTGAGGCAGCAGGTTTTGTGTGATCGCACGCTTCGACTGCAGCGCCAGGTTCTCCGCCTTCTTGACGAGAGCGTCCGCATCTTCAGGGCCGGCTGTTTTCAGCAGCACCAGCACGGAGTTGACAGCGCACAAGGCAGCCAGACCCAGCTGAGTGGTGCTACCGACGATATCGAAGAAGTTCTTCTTTGTGATCAGGACGAGAAGGCGGAACATCACCGCTTGCACCGCGAAAATGGCAGTCCATTTCACCACGAAGCCACCAAGACGCACGAGCTTGCCTCCGACCGGATCCTTCCGCATGCGCCGGAGAATGTCAGCAACACGATTGAAGAAACCGGAGGCTGCTTCTGGGTTCTTGGCGAGACGTGTGGCGTAAGCACGCCGATCGTCTGCGTCCATGGCCTGGATCTGCGAGAGAAAGCGCTGATCCGCGAGAGCTGACCGGCTTGGGACGACGTCAGCCTGCAAACCGAGGATGGCCGCAGCACTGACTGCATAACGCGCGTGTGCAGCGACCGCAGCAAGCGCAGGCGTGAATGCTGTAGCTGGTGTGGCGTTCTCCTCGAGAACGGGATCACGAATGTCCTTGCTGGACCGGAACTGGTTGGCTTTGCTACGCATGCGCTTGATCTCCTTCACGCGTTCCTCGGAGAGGGAGATCCTGCGATCTCGCTCCATCTTCAGCATCATTTCCTGACTGGTCTTGACAGCCTCGCCCAGGGTTGTATTCGCTTCCGCGAGCTTGTCCAGAGACTCACGCACGGTTTCATCCTGGGTGTCGACGGAGTCGAGAATCAGCGTTGCGATGTGATACAGGGCGAAACCAAGTGTCGATAGCCGCAGAACATGCTCGAGTTCGCCGGCTCCGGACATGATCTTGTTCGCGATCGACGGATGTCGAAGGATGCGCGAGAGAGCAAGCATGGCTCCGATGACAGCGGCGAGCACGGCGCTCTTCTTCAACACCGACTTGCCGTAACGCCGAAGCACATTTCGAGCACGCGACACCATGAGAGACGCTTTGTCATAGATGGTCACGTCAGTGGAACCGCGTGCTTCTGTATCCTCCGAAGAATCACCAAGACCGTCCCAGTCAAAATCAGAGTCAGCGATGTCAGGAGCGTCAATACCGACTTTGTTGATCGGCTGCTGATTCTGCTGGCGTGCCTTGCGGTAGCGAGACAAAGCGTCCTTGCTGTGGTCCTTCCTGCGCAATTGTTCCTTGCGCACGACAGCTTCTTGTGCTTCGCGTGCAGCCATCAACAGTTCCTGGTTCTTGCGCTCGAGGTCGGCGATGCGTTCACGCACAGAAGGCGTGCGCCAGGTGTCGTCAGGAGGTGACGCGGCGTCTAGCAGTGCTTGTACCAGTTTGTGCATAGCGAAACTGATAGCAACAAGCTCAGCAACAGCCTTGATCTTGCCTGTTGTAACCTGGACAGTCTCCGAGACGATCGGGTTGTCCAAGGCTTTCAAGATTGCTGCTACCAACGCCGCAGTCATAGCGAGCACAGCTGTGTGTCGAAGCAGGCGGCCGCCGTGCTTCTTGAACGCAGCGTTGAGCTTCTCGTATGCACGCCGGAGCATACCGAGCTTCCGCTTGTCATCCGGATGGATGTCGGTGAACTCGGCTTCGTCGAAGTTGTCGACGAAGCGCGGCGGGTGCTGCATCCTTGCTGGATACGCAGGAACCCGGCGTGGGTAGTGGATGGAAGGCTCAACAGCCATCAGCTCTTCTCCGTGGCCGCGGCGAGGCGATAGCCAGGTTCTTCCTGCTGACGCTGCGCCTGCCCACGCTCCGTCGCAAGCATGGCCTTTGCCTCTGGGAGACTGACCATACGCACACGAGCACGCACTCCGTTACGCTGGAGAAGGTGACGGGCGTAGTCCTGGGTGACATTGAACTGAGGCATCATACCCTCACGCGAGCTTGCGCACGGCCGAGCACGAGATCTCGCCGACGACAGTAGTTTTCATGTTGCGTACACGCAGAAGGTCGGAAGCGGCTTCACGTCCGAAACTCCAGGTACTGACAACAGCCTTCGGAAGCTTGCTCTCACACACGGCAAGCACAGAAGCCCAATCCAGAGGGCGCAGGAAGAGCGATTCTCCGCCCATCTTGAACACACGTTCGGAGAAGCCGTTGCGCTTGCGCTTCTTCTCCAGTTCGATCTTGGCCAGAGGTACCTTGGCGGATTTGACAGGTCCAGCTTGCGCGCGGCCGGTGTACGCCGTCTGACCTGGCACAAGCATGGCTTTGCTGGCAGCAACAGCGACGTCGCCGAGTGCCCGTGGTTGCTTGTGCACCTGCGCGCGTGTGTCAGATGCGACAGCAACCAGAAGCGCGTTTCCGATGTTCTTGAGCGCATTGTCCATGTGCTTGTACCTCGCTAGGAATTGCGTTACTCTGGTGTCTGCTGGTGCTTGAACTCGTGCAGAACGAAGTTGCCGTAGTGCTCGGAGTTGTACCTGGATCCGAAGCGGATACTGTTCCAGGAAGACGGAGAAACAATCGTGGACAGTGTCTTCTCCACAGCAACGACGCCGTCGACGTCCACGCGCATGTTCTTGCTTGTGACATCGAAGAAGCAGGAGATGCGCACGGGTTTGCTGTCGGAAAGCTGGATCGCGGACGCGGAACGCACATGCACTGTACCTGTGCTCCCGGCCATGCCGAACTCGAGAAGACCATCGGTGCGGTGACCCAGCCAGAACCCGTTCAGTCCGTTACTGTCACGAGAGTCGAAGAACAACTGCGCGCCGACTTCGTTCGGGATTCCACGGTAGCTCGGGACCAGGACGATGTCGAAGCGTCCGTAGCTTCCCTCGAGAGCGTACCCGGGTGTGAAGACGAGATTGTCGGCCGCTCGAATACCGGTGCTGCGGCTGTGCACACCAGCGCCGTACTCGACCTGCGGGAAGCCGCACGTCAGCTCGACGAAGTCGCCGGGGTTGAGATCGCTGATCCGAACAACCAAAGACACCGTACCTGCTGCTTCAACAGGTCCGGCTTTGGACACACCGACAACAGAGAGTTCGGTGACGTCGAGGTTGTCGGACCAGGTCTCTGTGGTTCCGGTGGTGTTGGTTGTGCGCAAGCCCAGGCGCACGCGGTGCGTTCCTGTTGTAGCCTGCAGGAACATTGATCCGGTGAGCGCGGTTCCGTCCCAGGCGGTGGGTGTGAACGCGAGCTCCCACACTCCGTTCAGAGTCGGCTGCTGTTGGATGTGGAACTGAAGGAACCTCTCCGTGAAACCGTCGAGGTTGAGATCCGAAGACACGACCTCAGCTGATCCTGTTACCGTAAACGAGTCCGCAGCAAGCATGTAGTCGTCGACGTTGTTTCCGCCGGCGGGCTCGAGCAACGGCCAGGCTTGTCCAAGCCAGGGGGCTTGATCCTGATCCTGCCAGACCGGCCCGGAGAAGCCGACAAGGTAGCGGTTGCCGCCGCCTGCATACGTGAGTGTGCCGGCGCCGTAGCGAACAGGTGCGTCGACGGAGAAGTCAAGATGGAGTGCATCCAGAAGCTCTTTCTCCCTGACCACGATCACGTCCTGGACGATTCCATCTACAGGGTCCTGACCTGTCTGCCGGCGACGTGTCACCGGTGTGTGCACGGGAGTGATGTTCGGGACCCGATCACTGATCGTGGTGACGGGAGCGATGGCGTTGAGCATGAGTCCGCTCGGGAGCTCGAGCTGCGCCAGTACCCACAGATGCTCACGCTCATTCAAACCGGTGAAACGGAAGATGTAGCTGCGGTCCTGCCTGGCGTAGGTGCTGTCGAAGTCCAAGCTCTTGAGCAGGACGTCGCTGCGTGTGTCCAGGGCACGGTACAAGCCGACGGAACCGAAAGCGCCGGTGATGTTGATGCTACGAGGACCAAGCGTTACCGTGATCGAGTCGTCCTCGGCGTTGTAGAGAGCGCCGAGACCGAAGTCCTCAGAAAGTTCAAGCGTGTTCGTGTACGGGTACAGGGCGCCTGGAGCGTACACGTCCGCGCCGAGCTCGACGACGAAGTCTCCGAGTTTGTCAGGAAGCATGGGTACCTCGATCGTGCAGAGCGCTGATCATTTTCCTGGAGAAGGCACGGTACAAGCCGATGTCCGTCACCAGCACCGGCTTGGCTGTGGGATTGTCGCAAACAGCAACAACCTTGGGTGTTTCAGCAAGCGCACGTAGGAACTTGGCGAAGTCGTTAAGCTCCAACAACTCCAACGCGACATTGAACATGTACTCGCTGGGTTGTCGATGCAGAGAGTATTTGTATGGGAGCATTTCCACTACAGACTTCACGCAAGGTAACCCAAGCGCACGATGCAAGTCACTGGGGCTGTCGTGATCGGAGTAGACGACCATGCTCAAGCGCTCGTACACACTCGGTGCTTCAGAGGCTGCTTGTACGGTAGCAGGCTTCTGCTGACCAAGCAAAAACACACCCTTTACCCCCTTCGGCTTCTTCGTGTTCAGGGGAAGGTGGTTTTGGGAGCAGTAGAAGTCTCCACCTACATGTCCAGGAGCACCTGCAAGCGTGGTCAGGAGGTTGTTGAAGCAGAAGAAGTCTCCACCTACATGTGCAGGAGCACCTGCAAGCGTGGTGAGGTGGTTGTGTTGGCAGTAGAAGTACCCGGTTACCTTGCGGAAGCGTACGGGAATACGGGTAAGGTTCTTGTCGTTCCAGTACACGTCGCCGTTGTAATCGATGCCGTCTTTGCCCATGTACTTAATTCGCTTCGGATCCAGATCGAGACCGTACCGGGCCTTGAGCTTGCTGCACAGAACCTCCCTGTGGTCCTGGGCTGGTTCGGCGGCGCCGAGAGCAATGCTGTCGTCGGCGTCGGCGGAATTGTAGTCGTCGACAAAGTCCTCGGTGTCGATGAACTTGATCCCAAGCCTGGAGGCATTTTCCTCAAGCTCTCGGGCCAGGCGTCTGCTATCTCGGGAGAGGTTGCTGCCTGTGTACCTGATCTCGTTGAAGTTGACACGACGGTAACGAGTACCATCAATGTCCTGCTCCTCGCTGATTTCAAGTTCGCCGTGCTTGGGAAAGAACCTGTGCTTGTTCAAGATCTTCCGCACACGCTCGGCGCCGGTGCGAAGATCTCCTGTGCCTTCGCTCTCGAGGGTGTCGGAGACGTAGTAGATGCCGGGGACGTTGTTGTACGGAGCCGGCGGTTCCGCAGCGGCTTGCGCGCGGTTGAGCTTCTTCGCCCTGGCCTCGTGCTTGAGCCAGGAACGATACGCAGCTTCCGCGGCCTTGATCGCAAGCTTGATCGCGTTCTTGAGCAGAGCCTTGGGTGTGTTGACGCCGTGGTGAATGTCACCGACGATCTTGCGGCCGTCGACATGGTCAAACAATGCCGGGTAGGTACCGCGAACGGACTTGCTTTGGTTGATGTAGGCTTGGAAATGTGTGAAGCCTTTGTCCCACTTCTCCGACGTCAGCGTGAGCACAGGATACGTGCGCATGCCGTCGTCATTCCGACCGGATATCGTTACGTGGTAGCCGTTGACTTCGACGCGGAGCGGATCCGTACGGTTCTGAATCTCATCCGTGAGGTACAGGAACAGAACGTTCGGGGATTGATGCACAAGAGCAGGCTCAGCGGCACCATGCACGGGTGCTGGCGTTTGTCTGCTGAAATAAAGCCTACCCCGCACACCTACCGGCTTCTTGGTGTCCGGGGGAAGGTGGTTGCTGTTGCAGTAGAAGTCTCCACCTACATGTCCAGGAGCACCTGCTAGCGTGGTAAGGTGGTTGTTGTTGCAGTTGAAGCTTCCACCTACATGTCCAGGAGCACCTGCAAGCGTGGTCAGGCGGTTGCTGGAGCAGGAGAAGCTCCTGGTTACCTTGCGGAAGCGTACGGGTATGCGGGTCAATTTCTTTCTCGACCAATTCACGCTGCCGTCGTAGTCGATACCGTCTTTGCCCATGTACGTGATCCGTTCCGGACCCAAGTAGAGGTTGTACTTAGTCTTGAGCCTGTCACAAAGAACTTCCCTGGGATCCTGGGCGGGTTCGGCCGCGGCTTCCGCACGCTTGGTTTTGTACTCAACAGCTACCGCATGTGCAAGACCAGCGAGGCCTACAAGCAGTTTCCCGGGATCGCTTTCGTCTACCTCGACGCCGCCACGGACAAGATCGAACCCATGCGGTAGTTCGATCTTGCTTAAGCTGCCGACGTACACGTACAGGCTCGAGTCGTCGCGCAGCTCATTTGCCTGGACCAGCACCTGGACGTTCTGATTCCGCCAGCGGAAGACGAAGTCGTAACTGTTCGGTTTGAACTCGGCCACAACCACAGCGCTCTCACCAGACAAAGCGAAAGCGCGACTGTTGATTTGCGTGGGCTTGTGCAGCTTCTCGTACAGACGCTGCCGAACAGATGCCTTACCGTTGGGTGCGTAGGACACCTTCTTGGACTGGTTCGGTTCCGCGGCAGCGTTCGTGTTCACTTCAGCTCCAGCAGCTTCTTCTTGGAAGCATCCGCGAGTTTCGGCCAAGCCTCGTTCTTGCACAGGACCAGGAGACGGCGCAGGCTTTCCTTGCCAGTGGGGTTGCGCTCAGCAGCCGTCCACTTCGTCAGGAGCTGCAGCAATCCCCGGATCTTGCCATCTACGGCGTGTACGTACGGAACCACTCCGTCTTTGTTCGGCTGCGGTTCCGCTTCTGGCTCAGCAGCTGCCACCGTAGGTTCGCTCTCGATACTTCCGTGCCCGATGCAAACGACACTTGGATAGTAACGGATGGCCGAGCGAAGTCCGTTCTTGATCTCTTCGACGTCATCATCGAAGTCAGAGTGTACACCGAAGGCATGAAGCTTCAGCGCCAGGGCGAGAAGCTGTGATTTCGGGCAGTGTAGCACACCGACCCAGGTGTAGTACTCGTCGTCGACTTCGAACTTACCTGGCTGTGCACCGTACTGATGCAGAAGCTTTTCCAGACGCTGCTTCGTGCTGGTGACAACACCCGAGAACGCAGGCATGCCTGCGGACGTTTTCGTGTACACGCGCAAGTGCATAGGCACAGTAGCAGAAGGTTCTGCGGCGGCCTCGGCGTGATGCGTCAGCCCTTGACGGTCAAGGTAGTGTTGGAACAGTGTCTTCCCGTGCTGCTTGATCGTGAGCAAGTTCCTCAGAACATCCTTGACGTTCGTAGACGAGGTAACCTGCACGTCAGCTCGAGCGATGCTTGTGCTGTCGCGTCCGCGGGCTGCGGATACCTGAACATAGTCCGGTGCGATCACGAAGCGTAGATCAGAAACCGAAGGATCGATCTGTAGCTCAAGAACGACGTTGCCTTGCTTGCGCTCTACGGAAGAAACGGTGATGTTCCAACCGTCAAACCGGAACGAAGCATCCTGTGCGCGAAGTAGCGTGCGCCAGAGCACGTCATGCCTATCGGTTGCTGGCTCAGCAGCCGCCTGGACGGCGCCGATGACGACAGAATCACCAGACTCCAGATGCCGACGCATGCCTTCAAGTACTTCGTGCACAGCTTGCGCGGGTGTGGAGCGAATGTCAAGTTGGTGAAGCTTAAACAGGTCACGAAAGACACGTGGAAGTGTTTGCGTGGTTGTTGGAACCGTCAAACCTTCTATGTACACAACATGCCCGGTGTAGTCTTGCTCCTCGTCCCAGGTGCGGTGTCTGATTGTTATGTCCTTGAACGTGCATTTGTACTTCTTCAACACGCCTTCGACATCGTCGATTACGTGGTTGATCGCAGCCCGATTGAACTCCCAGGAGTCATCCAGGCGAAGTTCGATATCCGGGAGATTGTCGATAGGTGTGGGCGGCTCGGCCGCTGCATGTGCTCTCTGCGCGTGCAGCTTCACAAAAGCGACGACGAGCACGATCAAGGCCTTCACAGGATCCATAGGAAGCTTGACCAGGAGCTTCTGCAGCTCCTGACCATCAACATTCAGCGTCACGTCATCGTCTTCACTTCTCAGCTCTAGCCGAGGCTCAACCAACTTTCCCGGGTAGAAACCGACTTTGTGTGCGGTACCGTTGCACGAGACAGAAAGGACGAAGGTATTGTCGTCTTCGAGGTCTTCGAAGGTAACCGAACAGCCACCGGCTTGGACATTGCGCACGCGCGCAAGCTCGGATTCAGCACGAAGCAAAGCCACACCGAGGTTGTTGGCTGTCCAGATTCTTTTCGGCGTAGCTGGCTCTGAAGCGGCGTCTACGTTCTTCATGGTGTCCTCCACGCCAAGTTGTTCCTTGGCCGTCTTCGGCAACAGCCAGAGCTGGTGCTCACAAGCACGAATGACTTCTTTGACGAGCTCGGCGGCGTTCTTGAACCTGCTGATCTCGTAGGTTGCGTAGCCACCGTGTGCTTGGTGGAAGTAGAGATTGATCTCGCGGTCGTCGGGTTCGAATACCAGCGATGCGAAATCAATGTCATCTCGTTTTTGTGTCTTCAGACGGATCAGGAAGCGCGACTGCGGAACGCGCGCAGGAGACACACGGCGGATGATGTAGTGCCTAGTCTCAGGCAGTTTGATCACCAATGGGTTATGTGTGACCTTGTCCATGTCGCCCTGGACATCCGAAATTTCAGGCTCGGCGGCCGCATGCGCATTACTCAGGAAGTGTGTGCGCACAGCGACGTAGATGTGCTTCTGGATCTCTTGTACTGTGCGCATCTCCGACAACACGCAGATCCGATGCAGCTTCTTCCCGGCGCGATAGAAATCAGCAGTGATCTTGCCTTTGTCTGTGACTCCAAACCGGCAGTAGAATGAACTACCAACAGTTTCGTCATGTCCTACACGCCAAACGCGAAGCGCTAAAGAAGGCTCAAGCTTTGGAAATTTCTGGTCTAGGTATCTGAAATTGAGACCACGCACTGGGGACGGCATAGTCGAGATCGCCTGCTTGAAGTCGTCCGCGCCCATCTCCGGACGAGGCTCGACAGCAGCATGTACGTGATGCGTGCGCGTCAGCAGCTTCTTCAACAGCTCTTTCTCGGAGAGATTGCCGTAGAAGTTGTAGGCATTGACCAGGTAGTGACAAAACTCCTTGGCCTTTTCCGCGGAACCGAACTTCAACTTCGTGATCGTGACGGTGTCGACATCGGTGGCGCCGACGCCAAGTTCTTCCTCTTCGTCATCGTCCAGGTTGCGTCCGTCCATCTCCGGATGTCGCCGGTAACGGTGGACGTCACCGGACTCGATTTCGATCTTGTCGTACGTGGCGCCAGCTTTCTTGAGCGCGTCCTTGAGCTTTGCTGTGAACCGATCCTGGAACAATGGTTCCATGCCTACGCGAAAGCTGAAGTCGCGCGCTTCGAGCGAGTACTGTGGTGGCTCTGCTGCAGCTTCCGCCTGGCTCGGGTGGATTGCGATTTCGTACTCGGTCTTGGGGTTGTTGAAGGCAGCCACGACCCAGCGGAGCAAGTTGCCTGCTTTCCAACCACGAGTATCGACTTCGTGATCATGTATCAGCGCAACAACAAGCTTCTTCAGCTCCGGTTCCTCGATCTGCTTCTGTGCCTTGACCTTCAGTTCCCAGCTGTAGTTGCCGGTCTCTTCGATGGTTCCCCACTCCGAACTGGTGATGTGGATATGGTGATGCTCGAGCAGACGACGAAGAGACTCCATGAACGCGTTGTGCACGCCTTCGCCGCGATCATCACCGTCGTCTTCGGGGCCGTGCGTGCTGCCGATATTGAAGAAAGCTCGAGCGCCAGCAGGAACAGACAAACCCGGCTCCGCGGCGGCCTCGGCGGTGTTGATGTAACCGAAACTCCGAAGCTTGCGTAGCATAGCCGCGTCAGCTTCGCCGGCTGGAACAACACGCCAGTGCTCACGAGGAACTCGGACTTCCGGCAAGATCTTGAGAACCTTAGCGAGGCCGGCTTTGTCAGTGAAACAGATGTTGTAGGTACTGCTTGTCGTGTTCGAGCGAAGCCCGGTACCACCGCTGAAGACAGGAAGGTCACGTGTCTTCTGCTCGAAGAACGTGACGCTGTCGGGCCACCCGGGAAAGTTTCGATCGATCCAAAGCAACGCACAGCGCCACACCGGTGCACTTGGCTCAATGGCAGCCAGTGCTTGCGTGCTCACACGGCACCTTGGTCGTTGCTGCGGCAGATGCGCTTGATCGAGCGCAGCATCTTCGGTGCTTGCAGCGGATTCACGTTCGCGACAACCTTCGTCTTCTCGCCGTCGATGTCGACAAGCACGCGAAAGCTGATGACTTCGGAAGCGAGCACGTGCCCGTAACGGATGCGCTTGCACCCGTCCACGAACCGATCCAGGATGCGCGCACGCGCACCTTCGAGCGTGTCTGATCCCAAGAGGAACGTGACGTCGGGGATGGATTCCGGAGCCGCGGACAACTTCTCCCGGGTCCAGGCCTTCGCCCGCACGAAGCCGTGATTGGTGAAGGCAAGCAACCAGTCCAAACGCTGGCCGTCTCCGACATCAGCCGACAGCTTGAGCTTGTCCGCCTCCGCCTTCACGACAACGTCGATACCGCCGAACTTGATCACCAAACTGCGCTGGAACGCACGGGTCAAGTCACCCCAGGTCTTCGAGTACACGGACTGTTCCAAAGCGACAACGACGCCGCCGGAGACGAGAAGATCACGAATGGACATGTGCGTCCTCCTGTTACAAGGAGTTGTCTACGCGAACAAGCCGATCATTTGCGCCACACCCATCAACGACGGCGGTGCTGTGCCTCCACCAGGGCCGGAACTGTCGATTCGGTACACGCGATTGTTGGGATTGGCGATGCGCGCAGGGCGGACAGCCACGGAGCCAACCGAAGCACCCTGGCGGTACAGAGTCGTCTTCGCCGGTGTCAAATGTGTGTTCAGCCAGTCCATGAGACCCTGGATCGCAGAATCCAAAGCACCGGTGAGGTCCTGGTCCAAGCTGATGCTCTGACCGGAGAAGTTGAAGGCCTGCATTCCCGCTACCATGTGTTGGGAGCGGAGCATCCACCAGGCTCCGAGCATGATCCAGAACGTGTGCAGCGTCGTCGGCACGTTCATGTCCGAGAACACAAGCGTAACCGGGTGCCACTGGTTGAGCATGCCCAGACCGCGCTGCATCGCCTCGCAGAGGTCGCCATCGCTCATGTAGTACTTGGAGCCGAAGCGGTGCTGGAACCGATCCACGATGAAGCGCAAGCCAGTGATCAGCTCGAACCCGGAACGGCGCATGATCCGGAGCTGCTGGTACTCCGTCATCTCCTCGGCAACGGCCGTGTCTCGAGACGTCCACAGCAGCGTGAACTGGTTGTCGAACATGCCCTGTGTGCCAGGTGCGAAGTTCGCGGCCGGGATATCGTAGTAGAAGACGGTGTCGCCGTTGTCGTAGATCTTCGTCATTGCCGACTTTGTGATTGTTGTCGGCAGCGGAGCCGAGCTCGTCTCTGTCGGCACGCGTGTGTAGTAACACTCGAGCGAGAGTTCTGCCGGCTCGACGTCACCACGCCAGATCGCACGGTACGGACGACCCTCCAAGTGGGTCTCGATGATGTCGCGCTTCTTCTGCGATGTCGACAACGACTTGTTCACGACGTCGAAGTCGAAATGAAGCTCCTGCTGGGCACGACGGGCAGTGACGATGTACACGTTCACACGCCAACACTGGTCACCTGTGCTCACTTCCGACTGCAGCGGAACCGTCCACTGAACCTCATAGGAGCCTGGTCCGACAGCAGTAGCAACACCTTCCTGGACAGGAAGGCCGGATGGGCTGATGATCTCGTACTTGGGATAGTCGGGAAGCAAGGCCACCGCGGTGCCAGAGCTCGTCTGCACCTTGAACGGGAACGTGGCCACCTGCCCGACATTCCAAATGCGTCTCTCCGCCATGAGCAATCCTCCAAGGCGCCGAGGCCTTGGTAAGATTTGCGGAGATCAGTAGCGGAAGTCGGACGACTTCAAAACGTACGTTGTACCTGAGATAACAACCCCGACGTGTTCATCGTCAACCTGCACAGCGCGCACAAAACGAACAGCATCGCGGTTGTATATGTTGTCTGCGGATCTCGGCAACCTGTTCAGTGCCCGGTAAGGTTTGCTCTTTGAGCAGATCCGCAAGCGTACGTAGACGTTGTTTTTAGTTGTGGAGATGCCGGCGACTCTTCCGAAACGACCGCGCAGCGTCTCGTCGCCTTTGATGATCTCAGCCCAGAGCAACCCATCTTTATGCAGCTGCCCAAGTCTCTGCGTGACAGTCTCCTCAGCTGCTCGGATACGTGCGAGTGTCTGGAAACACTCCTCAATCTCCACCACTGCCGGTCCTACAGGTTCACCAGGCATCAGAAACCGGAGGTGTTGATGTCGAGGTAGGTGGCATTCGGGAACATGACCCGCACAACACCAGGCTCAACCTCAACAGCTGTTTGAAGCTCAAGCGTCGTAACCGCACGGAATCTGTTCGCCCATACGGTTCCGCGCAGGTACGTGCTGAGATCGGACATGCTGATGAACAGAATGTCGGCCAGCAGTCCTTGCTCGCTGTCGAAGATGAATGTGCGCACACGACCGACACGGTTGTAGCCTTCGTCACCGAGATCTTTCACAGTCGCCCACACCGTCTTCGTGCGTGCGAGCTCGTTCAGCGCTTTCACCAAGTCCACGGTTTCTCGAAGATGCCGAATCACATCCGACACCGTCTCCTCGAGAAGCAGAGGTGACGCGGTCACTTCGACTTCTCCCAGGACCGGACAACCCAGGACCAAGCACAATGTGCCTTTTTCTTGGTGTCTCGCCAGGCGCCGCCTGTGTAAACGTAGCCGCCTAGCAGAACAACACCAACCCAGATGACGAATAAAACGAATGCACACAAAGCCAGAGCAGCGACACAGCAAAACAAGAAAAGGGCGAGTAACATAAGCAACGCGAAGCCGAGGATAGCAGCCAATAAGCTATCGATCACAGGGCGCTGACTCACGATCATGTCTGCGGCATCGACAAATCCAATATGACGCGCATGCATCAAGTACAGGGCAGTCGCCGACCAGCAAACAGCAACACCAAAGACCCACACCAGGAGACTCGGGATAGCGTGTAGAACACCCAAGAGCACCGAGCGAAGCCTAAGACCGAAATCCTCAGCACCAAGCAGATTGTAGATGAAGCGAAACCAGCGCATAGATTCTCCATGGAAATTAGCTGCGTGTTTGAACCCAAAGATTGCGCGCTCGAGCACGAAACCTGCACCATCCCAGCACAACAGCCGGCCATATAATTTCCGGAATGACAAAGAATACGAAAGCAACAACGATCACGCAAAACATGAGGCACAGTGCAAGAATCGCCAAACCGACGAAAGCCGGCAAGAAAGACGCCCAAAGCCAGCCCGGGAATGAGTACTGAAACGGAAACCAAAACACTTCCTGCAACGTCTTGTTTCTTGATGTGCTCGACACACCGACGGCGAAGTTGGTGTAACCGGCAAGCAGAGCCAGCGCCGAGTAGCAGCTGTACTTGAATGCTGTCCACCACCCTGCGCACGTGCGCGCCCACGCCGGAGAAAGAAGCAACCACAGGAAGCGAAGAACACGCGTGACCGTGTTCATGTTGCCAAGGGATCCAGAAGACGGGCGTAGTCCTCCATGTTCGTGAGCGTCTTGAAGTCGACACCTAAGGCAGCCAGGTCGTCCTTGTGCTCGTCGGAGTCGTTGCGCTGGACGAAGTCGGAGCCGTCGTCCTTGCGACCAAGAAGCAGCTTCCCACAGACCGATGCCGGCTTCTCCGTGCCTCGAGGGAGCAGATGGGAGTTCAGCTGCATGTCCCCGCCGACGTGCTTCGGTGCGTAGTCGAGCTTGGTCAGGCCGCCGTCGTTGAACCAGAAGTCCTGCATGATTTCCGTGTTCTCGATGCCCTTGAGACTCTTGACGTTGTGGCACATGCTGATGCTGACGTTCTCGCCGACGTGCTCTGGCATGCCACGCAACGTAACCAGGCTCGTGACCTTGCGCATGTACAGGGACCGCGGAACGCGAGCGGGCAAGCCAAGCGTGGAGCGGAGCTCCGACATCGACACTTCAACATCCACGCCTACGTGCGCGGGACGGCCAGTGAAGTGCGTGACCTTGGTGAAGTTGAGCACCAGGCTGCCGCCGATCTCGACACCGTCCAGGCCGCGTGTCTCCTTGATGCTGGAATGGGAGACATCGTAGTTGCCACCGACCTTGCGGGGGCCGCCGAGAAGGTTCTCGCAGCTCTTCAGCTTCATCGCGATGAAGTGGCGACCGACTTCCTGCGTACATCCGACCAAGGACTCGCAGTTGACGCCGGAGATGTCGAGGTCGACACCGACGTATTCCGGGAATCCCTTGAGCGTGAGCAGGTTGACGGAGCTGATGTCGAGGTTGGCGCACCTGGACGTGAGGTTCCAGATCTGCTTCGACGGCAGGTACCAGTCCGGGTCGTACTTGCGACGGTCCTTCGTCGACGAAATCGTGAAGCTGCCGGTAACGCGCCCGAACTTGACCGGAAGCTGACCGAGCTCGCGCTCGCTGAAGCCGAACTCGAGATGGACGTCGCCGTCAACGTCGACACGTCCGTCTTCGCGGATCGTGTACTGCTTGACACCGAGCTTCTTCAGCTCTTCTTCGATGTTCTTGTCCTGGCTCCAGACCGGCTGCGCCACGTGCTCGTTGGCGACGTCGCGATCGTAGAACTGGTACTTCTTCGGCGTCGAGTATTTGCCGCCGGCGTTGCCGGCGTTGATCTTGTCCAGGAGCCTGTGCATCTCCATCATGAAGCCGGGAAACGGCTCTCCGTAACGCCTGGACGTCGGAAGCATGATCACGTCCGTGGGATCGGCGTCGTTGACGAACGGGAGCAACGTCATGCGATTGATGGGGTTGTTGATGAGCCTGTCCGAAGCCCGACAGCCGTAGATCACGATCGCGCCGAACTTGACCATGTTCGGGATGAAGTGTGCGTTGCCTCCGCGGGCGTGCTTGCGGTCGTACTCTAGGCACAGGCACGAGGTTCCGCTCCAGTTTCGGTTCGTGGACATGGTCGCGATGTCGATCGGATCCCGGGAGACGACGAGCATCATGCCGTTGTTGTCGACGGCGGCGCTGTTCTGGCGCACAGGATCTTCGTTGATGGCGTCCGCGAGCTTGTCGATAAGCGTCCACGAGATTCCGTAACGCAGCTGCTCGAACGTGCGGAACCTTCCGTTCTTCGAACGTGCGTACTCCTCGCGCTCGGCCTCGAACGCGCGCTGCTTCTGGATCTCCAGACGTTGCGCCGGCGTGCGCTTGGCATCCTTCTCGACTTCCTCGGCCTCGGAACGCTTGCGCACAGCGATGAGGCGCTCGAGAACGTGCTTCTGCTCGTCCCAGGATTCCTGGTCCGTCACAGCAGTCTGCAGGTGCACTTCCAGGAGCTCCGAAAGCTCCTGTGCGTTCTTGCGCGCGTATTCGTTGCGCTTCGTCGGCTTGAGGTCGATCGCTGTTTGTGTGATCTCGTCGATCTCGATGAAACGCGTGTGCGACACACCCTTGCCGCCGCCTTCCTTCTCACTGGCGGTTGTGTACTTCATCTCCCGCAGCTTGGCGGCAATGGCTGCCGGTGTCGCTTCCTTGGCCGCTTGTTCGTGCTCGCGACGACCGAGCTTGGCGAGCACAGACTGCACCGACACCTCCGCTCCGGTCTCGGTATCCCGCACAACACCGCGATAATAACCACCAGGGAAGCACTCGTAGCGGCCGCCGGCGTCGTAGAGCACGTTCATCAGGAACGCTTCGTTCTTGGAGTACTTGCTGGCTTCGCGGAACTCCGAACCAACGGGGATGTGCAGCCGAAGCACTGGCCCAGGAGGTGCGCCGTAGATGTCACCGAGAGCGCGAAAGAGATCAGCGTAGCGTTCAGGTCCCCGGAACTGCTCCCACATCTTCCAGTACATCTCCCGGGCGTACCTGGGCATCTGGTTGCCGTAGCGGCTGTGGTCGAGTTGGGGTTTCTGCTTTGCTTTCATGTCCGCCGAGTTCCTGGAGAGGTGTTGGCTTCTGCGCGGCGGTGTACTTGATCGCATCGGCGACACTGACACCGGCTCTTGTCTGCAAATCTAGCACACTCTGCGGAAGTGCCAAGAGGCGGCGGTGAAAAACTTCGTGTTTGGCCATGAGGTGAAGCGGCGTGGCGCCGTTGCGGTTGCGCACAAGCAAGGCCCGAAAGCTCACAGCGCCGAGAAGATCGACGCCGGCATCAGCCAGGTAATGCAGGCTTGTGTTCAGGTCGTGGTCCTGCAGAAGCAGATCGAATTCCGGGAGCTGCAGGAATTCCTCGGTCTCCGGAATACCCGGGCGAAGAACCTTGGCGACTTCATGGATGACCAAGTCGATCCCGGCCTCGTCCA
>Ga0172381_10002020_pt1 | contig 23060 bp, 15 predicted proteins | sample Leawel6488metaG_FD_119754 | JGI IMG/M metagenome (GOLD analysis project Ga0172381, IMG submission 119754) | Leachate microbial communities from a municipal landfill in Southern Ontario, Canada - Leachate well 64-88 metaG | ecosystem: Engineered > Solid waste > Landfill > Unclassified | place...
AATCTACCGCTAGAGAGAGTAAATGTATCGCCAGCCTTATAAGTACCACTGGACATCTTAGTCTGAAGCTCGGTCTTTTCAGCAGTAGTTAAAGCTTCTTCAACAATACGAACTAATCTTCCGCTAGAGAGAGTAAATGTATCGCCAGCCTTATAAGTACCACTGGACATCTTAGTCTGAAGCTCGGTCTTTTCAGCAGTAGTAAGTGTGCTTTCTGTTGATTTAATCAAGACAGGCATGTAATCGGCTTTCCCTGTATCTAAAACTTTACCATTTGAATCATAACGTACAATTGTACCTGTATAATTAGCATCATCATATGTATAGATATTATAAGCGCCATTCGAATAAGTAATTTTCACAGGACGGCCTGAATCGTCACGCTTTGTATTAACAATTGCAATTAAATTAACATCGGCCTTAACATTGTTGTTATCAGCTACAGGAACTATTGCACTATTATCATTGTCAGTTGGCAAAGTAGCCGTAGCAGTTATAGAAGTAGTTTGAGCAGGAGTAGATGTCTGAGCCACAGAACCAAGTAAGGGGGTAAGAAAAGAAACTAATGTAAAAACTAAAAGAAGGCCTATCACAAAAGAAGTCAGCTTACTTTTAATTCGCTGAGACAAACTTAGAGTTTTCGCTGGAGGGCCAGTTTTATTCTCTGCACCTATCTCAGGCTTTGCTTTACTGATAGATTCGGCCCTAACTATATCATAAGAAAGATCGTTCTTAATAAGAGTTATAAGATCCTCAAACTTTACCTCTTCGCTAGTACTAGCAGTCCATCTTTCACCCCAACGCTTATTCATATCCTTAAGCGCATTATAAATAACATTACTTATGTAATCCTGGCTGCCTTTTAACTCAATTCCAACTAAAGCGCCTTCGACTGCTTCGACTATTTTGACCATTTTCTTTTTACTATCCTGGAAATCTCCACCGAATATTCGCCCTACTAGGCTTATCACAATGTCACTAAATTCAGAATTTCCAGTTTTTACGTTAGTCTCTGAAGAAGACTGCTCGGATTCAATCACTTCTACATCAACCACCTGATCCTCAGTTGCCGATGATGTAGTATTATCTGGTTTAGATTTAGTATCTTTAATAACAGAAACTTCTTTCAACAAAGTTTCAGGAGAAGCAATATATTCGGGTTCCCCGTTAGTTACATTAGCCTGCTCCTGGGCATTGGATTCTGTTGACAAGGCAATTGCAGCTTTTAAATCATTTAATATCTTCTCTTTAGCATCCATATCTGCTTTAGCAGCAGCAATTTCAGCATCAATAGGCACAACTAAATCAGCTTTTTGGGATTCAACAATACCAGCGACAGACTCTTCGTTTGCTGTTTTATCCCTTGCTAAAATATTAAATTTATTAAATATTTCACCGGTGGCTGCAGGCTGGACTTCTTGACCTGCAAAAGGACCATCAACATACTCTAAAGTATAATCATATTTAACAAAAGACTCAGATCCAAAACGGCCTGTCCAGCCAATAGATACTACTTTAAACCTCCAGGGTTCATTGTCGCTAGAGAAATATTGATCAGTATCATTTTGTATATAGAAAACATCCCCAGGCTGCAAAGGAGCATATCTTATTCCAATCTTTAAAATTTTATTCCGAATAGAGTGTAATTTTTTCGCTAAGACTTTCTTTTGGTCTTTATCTGGCTCTGCCTTGATGGTTGCACGCATTTCTCCTTCCGCAGTATATAACTTATTTACCTCTTGGACGTCTCTACTATATTCATCTTGTGAAGATACCTTAGGCTTAGCGAAATCTTCATATCTCAATACTGCCGGCTCTTCACTAGATACTTCTTTAACCAACTCTAATCCTCTTATTTCATCTATTACAACTTCTTTAGTTTCTATCGGCAGAGTTTCGGAAACAATTGGGACTGTCCCTGCTGGCTGTTCAGATTCTTTCTTAAGCTCTAGTAATCTTGCTTCCTTTAATCTTATTTCATTAGCTAACTTTGAAATTCCACTTCTTATATTTAAAACAATAAGAGGATTATTCTTATTTCTCCTTAATGTTGATGGTTTACTTTGTTCGCGCTCAAGATCTCTCTTTTGGCTACGCAATGCTTCAAGCTCTTGATTAATACTGGCAGCATTATCAACAACTTGCTGAGCACTCCTCCCTGCCTTCAATGCTTCTGCATTATCTTTCACCGGTAGAGTTTCGGTAACAATCGGAGCGACCTCTGCTGGCTTCATTTGCTCAACAGCAGCAGCCCCGGCCAAATCAGCCTCTTTGGATTCAGCATCAATAATACTAAACTTTTCATCCAAATAAACAGCCATTTTAGCTAAGCTCTGAATAGTAGTTTCCCCTGATTTTTTAGATTTATTTTTACTTAATTCCTCTTCTAATAACTTTTTAAATGCCTCTATCTGGCCTGGGGTACTTAAACTTAAACCAAAAGGAACGGATAAATTATAAAGAACTTCACTATTGATATTTGGTAATCTATTAAACTGGGAAATGGGCGTAGAAGAAAGGCTATCAAACAATCTCTTCATTGATAACTTATATTTTATACTTGATTGCCCTGCACCTGCCCGCACGGCTTTCAAACTATCAACTAGCGGGCCATACATAGCTCTTAATTGTTTATCTAATTTTGTATTCTTCCCTGTAACCTTATTTAATAATACTTCTGCCGGAGTAAGCCCTGTATTAGATATTATAATTCCTAAATTTTGTTGGGCTTTAGCTAAATCACGTTCTGCATTAACTACAGATTCCTTGGGAGTAACCTGAGAGGCAACTTCAATAGATTTAACTGAACTTTCAGGAATACCAGTAGTTGAACCTTCAAAGAAATAAAATTTCTCCCCTGTCTTTTCATAAACTTCTATATTTTTAATTGGAACTGGTTTCCCTGTTTGGAGAACACCATTTACTTCGAAATTCACAAGATCTCCTACCTTAAACAAAGTTTGTTCTTTTTTAACGCTAGCTGCTTTTTCCGCTGCTTTCTTAGCTGCTTCCAGCGCGTTAACACTAACGTTGATTTTATTAATTGCTTCAACAATTGGTTTTACTACCCCAAGGTTAGGATTATTAGCTAAATCTTCTAAAGTCAACTGCGGAGCTACGGGATCCAGCTTGCTTAAACCTAAATTTAAATTTCCTGCTTCCAAAGCAACAGGCAACGCCTGGGCTAAAGAAAGCCCTGCATTATGCAGCTGACGTACTATATCAATTGCCTGATTAACGGTAAGAGCTGAATTTTTAGACTCGGGAATATAAATACCTAGGGTTTCTAAAGCTGATTTATCTGATGCGGAAATCCCCAGTAAATTCTTATTAGTTAAAACAGGCCCAAGCTGTCTCCCAGAAGGCGTTAAGGCCTGCAGATTACCTTTCCAAACAAAACCATTGTTTGGATCCTGAACAAAACTAAGCAAGGCCTCTCTTTCACCGGTATTTGCATCTGGGAAATATCTCTCCAATAGCTGAGAAGGAGAGCGAGGTAAAACCAATCCGCCTATCTGAGTACTAGTAGTTACCTTGGCCTCAGCTTTATCTGCATTATATCCTGGATAAACCCATTCACCGAGATCACCACGATTAACGTGATATTTCATATTATTAAATAATTCTCCTAAATTATTTAATCCGCCTAAACCTTTTGAACGTGCACTAGCGGGATCAACATTCGCCTCTCCCTTATAAACCAACTTTTCAAAAGGTTTCTGTCTAGCAGAAACATTAATTATATTCTGCATCTGCACGGAACGGCCTTTAACTGGAATAGCCTCACAGACCTGAAGCATAAACTGATTGGCCCTATTAAAACTATCCAAAATATAATTATCAACATCCTGCAAGCTTCCCATATCCGGAGTAGCCAATCCTTTTTGGGTTGTCTGCCAGTCATATCTACGTTCTCGCAGATAATCTGCCAGCTTCTGATCACCATCCTGCTTTGCCCTAATCTCTAATGTTTCCAAATTATTTACGGTTGTTTCGCTCACTAAACTCACAATTTCGGAAACGGCATCCCTGGCTAATTTCTGCTCTGTATTAGCACGCAATGTTTCAGCAATATTATCTGTATCAAAAGAATTAGTTGAGTCAATAACTATTACCTCACGCGCAGCTTTGGAATTACCACGGCCTAAAAGCTGAGATGCATCATAAGTAGTAGTCTTAGGACCAATAATGCCTAAGGTTGGAATATTCTCTGATCCCACACCAGATCTGGCCACATCTGTATTAGCGCGCCCTTCAGGACTATGAATAATCAAAGTTTTAGGAGTGGCAGGATCCAATAGAATACTATTCATATCCTGTTCACTGAATCTTCTTATTTCGCCTGCGTCATTTAGCTCTATTCTGCCATTTTCATAACGAACCCAGTTACCTCCGGGCTCTTGAGCAACTAAATATTTAAAATTCCCCTCTCTGCTCAAAGTTAATCCCCTGTCTATAAGTTGATCATAATCCGATACTCCTGCGTCAGTAGCAATGCGCACATGACCTTGACCAGATAAATCAGATAGCGATATTTCCTTAACATCCGCTATTACTCTAATTTGACTCCCATTAATTCCCAGCGCCTCAAAATCACGGCTAGAGCTATCTACTGCTGCCTGAATATCCATAGCTATTCCATATTCCCAAGCTGCTTTCCTGGCCTGGGGAGTAGCAGTCAATCCAGGAATAGACCAACCCGCCCCTCGGAAATTATTTAAAACTCTACTATAGCCGACCTGGTTGCCGCGGGGGCTAGTGACAACTAGATCGTCCGAAACCTCTATTCCATACTTATGCTTATATTTTTGTTGACGCATTACTGCAGCATAAGGATCTGAAGTATTGGTATTCGACCTGTCTTCGCCACTACTCATCTCGATAATGCCTTGGCCTACTACATAATTATCATCAGTACCTCTTTTTTTAGGCATTTCTATTGCTGCAGCTTGTATAGCATGCAGCTGCACCTGACTTAAATTTTCCGCCGTTGCTTGCGGGCCAATTAATTCTTTTGCTATTTTATCCATGGCCGAATCGCTAAATCTAGTTACCCCGAAATCATTTGCCTTATGTACGTTGCCGGTTTGATCTGTTATCGTTGAGCCAAAATCTTTCTCACTTAAACCAAGCTTTGAAAATATAACGTTACCAACTTCTACTCCTACCTTGACAATTTCGGGATGAGATTTTATTACAGGAAGCGGTGCTTCTCCAATTATGTTAGGAGGAGTTGCATATTGAGCTTCATCATGAATCATTATCTTTAGACCCTTATAATTCTCTTGACGTAACGCACTTAAAGCCTTTTGAGAATTAACATTCCCTAACGAAGCCTGATTTTCTATGCTATTTAAAGTAGACTGGCTAATCGCTATCTGCTTAGCATTTTCAATGCTAGCAATAAATTTAACAGGATCCTGATTTAAACCGGTATTTACATCTTCCTCAGAAATTATCAATCTGCCTGGAAATAATTCTTGCATTACAGGATTAGTACGCAAAGTATTTAAACCTGTATCCGTAGGTACAACGCGAATGACCTTGCCTCCTAAAACTTCAGTTGTTTTTTCTATCATAGGTATAATAACCTGAGTTTTTCCTCCTGAAGTTCTCTGTGTATACATCATATCCTGTCCGCTAATAGCATTATTAATTATATCTGTGGTAGTAGATGTCTGTTCTGGACGTGCCGCAAAATCCGGTTCTCTCCTTGCCTGGCCTAACAACTTCTCAGCTTCTTTTATTGCAACATCTATTCTTGTAAGACCTCCCCCTGCCATACTTCTCGAGGTTGGAATAGGAAGACCTTCATTAATAATAGGTAAGGTTCCCGCTGGTTGCTGGAGAGATTTAACCACATTATCACTACCAGCCCCCGAAACTTCTTCGGATAGCGCAATAGCATCTAATTGTAAGCGTGATTGCCACACAGACGGCATCTGACCGGCAGCTAATTCAGCTTGAGTCCTAGCAAAAATTGGGTCATAAACAGCAAGACTGGTAGAAGCAGAGGTTGGAATAACTGCAAGCGCAGTACTTGTAGGCTGAACCGATGGTAAACTAGCTGGTAACTCAATTACGGATTGAACAGGAGCTGAATTAGTTATAACTGGTATCACATTGGTCTGTAAGCGCCAAATAGACGGTATCTGACCGGCAGCTAATTCAGCTTGAGTCCTAGCAAAAATTGGGTCATAAACAGCAAGACTGGTTTCACCTGTCGATGGATTACTAACCGGAGCCGTATTTTCTGATGGCGCTGCTGTTGTATTATAAACCGTCCTAGAAAATGAAGTACTTTTATTAGTTAAAAATGAATAAGCATTGCTAATTTCCATAAATCTTGCCGGAGCTAAAGGACTGTTATTAACATCGGGGTGAAAAATTTTTGTTTGCTGACGATAGGCGGCTTTTATCTCTGCCTCAGTAGCGCCTGACTTAAGTCCCAATACATCAAGTGCATCCATCCTTGATTTAGCACCATCTAGTCCTTGTTTTCCTTGATATATATCTAAAGAAGTTTCCCTCTTAGGCTGAAAACTCGGAACCATAAGAAACGGCAGCCACTTGGCATATTGTTTTATTTCTTTAGACATATAACCGGGCATCGGCAATTGAGATGTAGGATCCCAAGCAGCCAATGCATCCTTTTGAGCTTGAGTACCCAAAGATATTACTGCCAATTGATCAGTAACGCTAATCGCTGTATCAACACCAGTTACGAAACTTGACATAAATAACATGGAATCAATACTGCGGGCTGCCTGCATAAATAAAGAAGAAACATTTTTAGCAGCTAAATTCGTGGCAGCTTTAACCATGCCGGATTCAATTGAAGAAGCTATGCTGCTAGATGCCGCTGCTGCTGATGCTTTAACACCCTGTCCGCCAAACAAATTCTCAAAGAATTTCCCTCCCCATTTAAAAGAATTCCATGTTTTTTCAACTAATCCACCCGTGCTTGCTACAGAGGCTTTTGGAGTAGTTGATTGAAGCAAACCTAACATGGGCTTCATCCATAAACCAGAGGTAGGCCCGGTAATAGCTGACTGGATAACTTTACCCCAAGTAAGATTATCTAAAGATTCCGCTAAAGGCTTTAAAGGAGTTTCTAAGCCTAAATTTTTATTAGCTGACCCTATAATACCATTCCAAGCGCTACCCCAAGCAGAAGTGGCTACTGTAAATGCAGGAGAAACTGCCATCCAGCTAACCGCACCTTCTCTAGATAAATTGTAAAGAGCAGATGTGCCTTGACTAGGAGCCGCAAAACCTTTAAGCTTTTCTATAAAAGTTGACGCATGATTACTAGCATATATACTGGTAAAACCTCCCAATAACGCATATCCTGCGGCTCCAACACCATAATTTAATACACTAGATAACCCATATTTACTGGCTTCAGCTTTAGCTGGATCAAACACATGGCCACCAGAGATAAATTCAGCCGGAAGATCAGACTTCTGGCTATCATCTAAAAAAGCATATCTTGAGAAAAAATATTTTGCGAAAATTGAGGAGTCATCAGTTAGGGGAGCTTTGTTATAATTCCAATACAATGAGCTAAGTGAATCCTTGGCCAGATCAACCCCGGTACCTGCAGTCACCCCTACTACCGCGCCATAACCAAATTTACCAAGAAAAGAACCGCCATCAGCCAGGATCCCTCTGGAGCCAAACCCTTGCCAACCAGTAGTTGACTTAGTAAAACCCCAACCTACACCCAAACCAATAACTGCACCGCGAGCATAATTCCAAGGATCAGAGTAATTAAGTTTAAAATTACTTAGACTTAAATCACCTGAAATTATTGTCTTTGCGGCAGGAAAAGCAACGCTACCTGCTAACACACTAGTTATAAGAGGGTGGGCTCTCATCGCAGCGCCAAGCTTTGAGGTATTCCCAAGAATACCGCCGACCTCAGTAGATGCCGCAATCCCTGACAATCCACCAAAAATTACGCTAAACATAACACCGCTTTTTACGCCTTCTGTATAAGCACCTATCATTTCGCTTAAAACTAACCCTTGCTTTGTCTTTTGGGTTAAGTCTTCTACTTCACTAGCTAATAAATCTGTCCCCTTATCTAGCATAGCTAACTGATCTGAATTTAAGCTGCTTATTTGTTTATCTAATTCAACACGTTGATCCGCAGTCAAATCTTTGCTATCCCGCAATTTGCTTAACTCTAGGAAAGATTGGGTAGAAGATAATTGATCAATTAAATATTTTCTATTAAACACTTGCATACCCATATTACTTAAAAGATAAGTTTCACCCCAAAGCGGCGCTTGAGTAATAATTTTACTACCTATATTATTTAAGAGAGCTTTTGAAGAAAGAGAGCCCCCAATAAATCCCCCCCCAATCATTAAAGTATTTTCCCAAAGATCTTTATTAAATCCGCCATTTTTTGAGAAGCCTAAATTATAACCTTGCCCGATTGCTTCAAACACTCCTGCCCCGGCTACGCCATTAGAAGCACGTAACAACAAGGAATTTCCAGTATTTGCACCCCAGGATGACAAACCTTTAGAAAGACCATAAGTACCAGCGGAAATAGCAAACACTGTAAGAGATTCGGTAGGAGATAATAAATTACCGGTCTTGCCATAATTAATAAGATTAAGTCCGGTAGTTACACCAGAACCGGTTGCTAAAGAACCTGCTCCAATTTTTAAAAGTGAACCGCTTAATCCAGTATTTAAATTACTAATACTTGCCAGCTTAGAGAAAGCACCTGTAGCAAACCCTCCGCCCACTATAAAAGCATTCGTATTAAAATCCGTAATGAACTTACCTTGTGTACCTAAGCTTATCCCTTGTCCAAATGTTTCAAAAGCACCTGCTGTTAACAAACCACGGCCGGTAACCTGTAATGCGCTTGATAAGAATGGACTTGTTGTCGTTGCCCCCAAAGATGATAACTTCCCCCCAAGAAAATAAGTACCTGCGGAAAGACCAAACACCGTAAGAGAATCAACAGGAGAAAGTAAACTTCCAGTTTTAAAGTAGTTAATGGCATTATAGGAACCCGTTGTAACTAAACCGGTTATTCCTGCACCGGCAAATAAACGGCCAGTAGTAGAGAATAGACTGTTTGCCCCTGGCATATTACCAACAGTACCTGGAATAGCAAAGCCGGAAACAAAACCGGTCCCATAAGTAAAGGCGATTGTCCCGGGATCTTTAATAAAACTTCCCGTCATATATTGATTGATAGACTGACTTAAATTTAAATTTAAGTTACCCATCAATATACCGCTACCTATACGCGGTAAAACAAAATTTGATATTTTTGCGAACGTTGTAAGGCTTGTGCCAGTGAAAGCTAGTTTCCCCGCTTTTAACCAAGACCCTACGCCAAAAGTAGCAGAATTAAAAGCAAACACTCCCAAACTATCCTGCCAGGGGAGATAACTACCGGTATTCATATAATGCGCGCCATTCTCTATGGCGGTCCAACCAGCTCCATTTGCCAAACTAAAAGTAATAACTCCTGCAACAGATGCTGGAGCAGAAACAAACAATAGCGGAGCCACAATAGCTCCTCCAGCTGCAATTGTCGCTGCTCCTGTACCCATTCGATCGAAAGAAGCAGTTTGTGCATCTAACGACGCCCTCAGATCAGCAAGAGACATAGATGAACTAATGCCTTGCTGTGCTGCAGCATAAGGTGAATACTTTGCATAAATCGCTGCCGGATCATAAGGTTTTTTCTTTGCTCCCAAGATCTTCTTGCTTTCGTTAATGTCTAAAATTTGCAAATCTGCTGGGAGAATGTTTATCAAAGCATACCCACTAAACTCGCTAAGAAATTTAGCCTTAGGCATAAACTCTTCTTTATGCTCGTCACTATAATAAACTTTATCTTTGGTTACACGTATAACTAAAATAAAGTGATCAAAATTTAAGTGGGCGATAAAAGGAGTAAGCTCGTTAAGTTCTGTATTTTGCTTAATTTTTACAGGATATAGCACAGATCCAAAAAACTTAGCTGCTTGAAAAAGGGCATAAAGGGAATTTTTAATAACCTTTGGATTGCCTTCAGGCTTGACCACATCATTAAGAATATCCGAAGTAAGAGCCACAATAGCAATGTCACCATCTGAAGCCTGGACACCCGTATAATTTAAATAATCATAAAGGGCCTTAGTTCCACAAGGTTTACCTTTCAACCATTCAGTAATTTCATCAATTCTCTGATTGGACATTCTTAATGGTTTATCTAAATTTATGGTTAGATTGGACGAAACCTTAATTGAATTTATTGGTTTATTAGCAATATCCTTTAGGATATTTCGAATGGCTAGAGCTGTATCTACATTTGCAAGATTTTTAAGATACGCTGGAGCAATAGAACCAACAGAAGGTTTATTCCAAATTACGCGCCAATCATATTCAACAGCCTGAGCTACTTGTTCGGGCAAGAAAACCGCAACAACAATAAAAGCAACCATGCGAACCCAGGCCTTAAAATTAGACTTGAATTCTTTTGGTTGCTCAATCCGGTTTTCTGTAGGTTGCAATTTAATATTCATCTTTACTTAATATAGTAAATAAAAAATAAAATATTTTTTTCTTCAAAAAACTTTTATGATTTTTATTTTTCATTTTCATAAAGCTCTTTAATCTACTTTTTAAAAACTTTTTAAAACTATTATTAAGTTTGAAAAAAAATTGAGTTGTCAACTGCCAACTCTCGTCGGTACTGGCAACCCGGCTATCCTTGGAACTTCTTTTTGGATTAAGGACCCGTGGCTTTGTGTCCCTAGATTACTCTAAGTTTACCTTTTCAAGTGATTCAACTTACAATCAAATATACCACTTGAGATAGACGCTGTCAAGCCAAAAATTCACTATTTTTGATAACGCTTTCTTTCCAAGAAAATCCTCAAAAAAGATGGACATTTTTAACTCAAAAATTAGTGAAATAGAAACCACCATATCTTGCTTTCAACATTATAAACAAGCTATTTAACCATAATTTTCGACTACGAAATTTTCACAATTTACAAAAGTAAGAATCTAAATTTAGATTGGACAATAATAACTAGAATGGACAATAATTAAATTTTATACTTTAGATTGGACAATAATAAAACTTGGGCACATTTACTCTTAATTTGAAATAACAATTTACTAATTATTTAAAATTATTCTTTTACTTGTTACAATTATTTATTAAGATTATTGTTTTTTAGTTGTATTCAATATTATCAAAATTTCATCGATTAATTTTCTTATTTTATATCATTAAACTGTCCAATCTGAAAAATTAGTTCGTATTAATAAATTCATCTACTAAAACCCTCATAAACAGAGTAACCAAAACAATAGAGTACTCCTTTTTTAAAAAAGGATAAAAAAATATAAAACCGGAGTAATTATACTTTAAACTCAGTAAGCGTAACTTTGCGGATTTATAACTTAGAAACTAACTAAATACTCAGGACCCATATCGCCTTATAAGGAAAATTAGAATAGGATACTTGAATGAAAGGTAGCTTAAGCCTAAATTATTCGAAATAGAGCATTGAAATGTTGCAGGTTAATCGCAAACCTTAAGAGCCATATAACTCATTCAATTTACAATGCTACGCGGAAAGCTTTTGGCAAAAAGTAATTTAAATAAAAAAGATGACTGTTTAATGTTAAACGAACAATAACTACTGACCATATTATTTAATACAAGTAACTCGCCATAATAAATGCTGCTCAGGCTAGTTGATGATTTTTTTGCATTTAGACTACTACTTGGGAGTATTCTTGAGAGTATTTGGAATTATTTGAGGCCGCTAGTAAGTCCGCCTTGCATAAATTGCAATAAGATTGGGCCTCCGATAACAATTCCGATTACCGGCATAATAAAGAATATAAGCGGGAGAAGTATCTTAATTGGTGCCTGTAATGCAGTTCTTTCTCCTCGATGGAATCTTTGTGCACGAGCATCTTCAGAAAGTATAGTAAAGGCATCAGCTATAGGGGTACCCATACGTTCCGCTTGTATAATTGTCTGTACAAAAGAACTTATCTCAGGGATATTTAGCCTTCTAGCCATATCTTTTAGGGCTTGAACACGCGGTTTACCCCATTTTATTTCTTCATTAACGAAAGCCAGCTCTTCAACCATTGGAGTTTTAGGAGATTTATCAATAACCCATTTTGTAGCACTAACAAAATCAAGCCCCGCTTCAATACATAGACCCAAAAGATCAACGATTTCAGGAAGCCACCGGGCAATTAAATATCTACGTTTGGCAATCTTGCGATTCAAATAAAAATCGGGAACAACATAACCTAAGGCAACAGCAATTATTATTAGCAGAGGGTCAGCTTTATTAACAGCAGCTATACTAATTGCAGCTAAAAGAATACACAAAACTACTTTGATATTAAAAAAAGCTGCTGGAGATATGCTTACGTGCGCAGTATCAAGTTTTCTTTTTAAGCTCGTCGACATTTTAATACTATCCAATATTTTCTCCGTAGGCAAGATTCTTGAAAAATCGAATCCTGGACGCTGAATTTTAATATTCATACTATCTTTGGGTAAACGCAAAAGAGAGCCTTGTCTGGAAATAATAATACTCCAAACAATTAAACCTATAGAAACAATAATAAAAATAAAAATTAGTATTTCCATATTATATTTTGATTGTACTAAACATTTTGATAAGAACCATCCCAATGACCTGCAAAACTACTGCCGCGATAAGAAGCATCCGCCCCAAGTCACTATTTAACATAATATCGAAATGATGTTTATTTACCGAGATTACCCAAGCCACAAACAAAATCGGCAGAAAAGACATAATTGCACCCTGCATTCTTCCTTGTAAAGTTAGGGTCTTAATACTCTCTTTTAATTTACGATTATCTCTAATAGTTATAGTTAATCGGCTAAAGACTTTAGTCAACTCCCCCCCGGTTTCACGAGCAACTAAAAGAGCATTAATAACTAAGCCGAGCTCTTCAATATTCATCCTTTTATTCAAATTAACAAGGCTTTCCTCCAAAGGAATACCCATCTTGTTTTCTCTAACTACCAAGCCTATCTCTTGGCTCATCGGCGCAGGCATCTCCTCAACTAATACCTCAAACCCCTGCAAGAGGCTTAATCCACCCTTTAAACAGCTTGAGAGCATATTAATAGAATCTACAAGTTGATTACTGAATTTATCTATTCTCTGTTTATAGCGCATTTTTAAAATAAAATTTGGTATTAATAAACCAACAAGGCCGCCAAAAATAGCGAAAATCGCTGATTGTAAAAAAATAAGCCCGCCTAAACCTAAAATGATAGGTAAGATAAAATAAAGCATAACTATGCTTTTAGGGCTCTTATCATAAAACATTTTATCCATTTCCTTGGCAACTACGACCTCTTGCTTCTGCTGCCAAGACTGAATCTTCTGCATTATAGTAGGTAAAACACTAAGAGCCAGTAAAATAACTGAACTTAAAATTAAAATACTAAGTAAAATAATCATAGCGCTCCATTATTGCTAATTAAAAGGATTACTATTATATTGCAGCCCACCACTCAAGGAATCTCCAGCCTGCCGATACCTTCCCTGTAAACTGCGCTTATAATAAGTACCCATAACTATAAGTACTGCAATAAGTACTAATATCAACGCCACATACTCTACAATTGTTTGGGATTTAGAGTTTGACTTTCTTGTTTTCATAATAATGAACTGAAATAGTTGTTTTACTTGAAAGAATTGGCGGCAAAGATAAGACATCACTGTTCGCCTTCTGATTACCTTGAGCTAAATTATCAATATTAACAGTAGCACTAGACAGCATTATTGTACAATATTTTTCATCACCTTTTTTAAATACTATGGTGGCTTGCGTAGATGAACTTCCCTTAATAGCTTTTGCTACTTCCGGAGATAATTTTGCGCAACTTGGGCAGCTACTATCAATTGTCTGGGTCTTAACCGGTGTTTCCTTATAAAGACTCCACCCGTAATTTAGCATGCCAGATTTATAGAAAAAAACCACGTTTCTAATATCATCTTCTGTTTCATATTTAGTCATAAGCCCGCTAGACATATCCCAGAACATAAGCTGCACGCTTCCAGGGTAAAGCGGCATAAAAATTAATTTATCTGGTTTTATTTTACGAGTAGTATCTGGCTTCTTCTCTATAGGCGATTGTGCCAAGGCAACACTGAATTTTGTTTTAGTACCTTTTTTTAGCGAGGGAAAAAAAGTAACTATTAATACATATCTATCTTTTATAAAAGCATTGCCTTGCTCTTCTTTCCAGCCTTCACCAAGCAGTTGCTTCTTGTAAGATGCATAAGCTTTTTTTTGATTCAAAGTAGTTTCATAAATATTAGAAAATACCATTGTTGACCCCATATCAACATTTCTTTCCAAAACCTTTAAAGCATTTTCTGGGACAGGGATACTTAATTCTGCTGCCGATAAAGTAGGAGCAAAAAAATAAACCAGAAAAATTAATACTACAAACTCTAATTTTAATTTAAAACCCATTTTACATCCTCCTTAATTTGTAACCCTCCAGATACCTATTTATCAGCATCAGTAGCAATTATCCTTGGAGAATAACCGGCAGTTCTCATATTCCCACCACTAAAAGAAGCTGTGCTACTGCTTGAACTCTTATTTTGCTTGGCATTACAGGTAATAGACCATTTTGAAAGTGTAATGTCCTTAATTCTAACAATCATTAAACCTTCAGGCATCGGCTCATTTTGAACCTCTGGAGTTTCTGCCGAATCAGGCTTTAACGTCGGATCTATCTCCTGTCCTGGCGTTGGAACATCCACCGATCCATCAGGTGGCGGAGGTTCTGGCGTTGGTTCCGGCTCTGGTGCTGGCCCTGGTTCTGGTTCCGGATCTTCTGCTAAAGCTAAATTAATTATCACGCCTTCTTTTTTAATAATACCAACAAATAATATAAATAAAAAAATAGACAGGAAAAAGATAGTTTTTCCCAATAAATTCCTGTTTTTTCTAAAAAATTGGCTTTTATTGCCCCAGAATAACATAATTAATTTCGCCTCTCCCTTAGAAACTTACCTTCTAAAATCAATAATAAAAACTTTTTAACCTTAACTAATTAACAGGGATTTCCAACTACAGCTATAAGCCTATTTTTACATCTTCACAATTTTTACTTGAAAAAACCTGGTCTCCAACAGACCAAGCTTCAAGAATTTTCGCATCTTGTGTTTTCAAGATGGTTATAAAATCCGATAATTTCCAAAGCACGCCAGATAAGCCTAATAAAGTTAAGATTAAAGCATTCTCTCCAGCTACAAAAATATCATACGCAACAACAGCAGCAATCACGGCAATAATGCACTGTAACCAGGGTGGAGCAAGGCATGCAAGTATCGCGATAATACACCCAATAGTCCCGCCAATAGTCCCAGCAAAAAGAACATCACATGTTACTTTTTGATACCCTACTAAAGTTTTAAGCTGAGCCAGGATCGAGAAAAATAATGAGGACGTCTGAATACCAAAATAATCATTTTCAATTTTAGGCTGAGAAAATAATTGATCAATCCATCCAGTCAGCTGATCTGCTATCCATTTATAGGCCCCATTTAAAAAACCCCGGATGCTTTCAGGAACAAAAGAAAAAGCCTGATCCATCCACGAGCGGACTAAGCCGGGAAAATCAACATTAAGAACTTCCGGATAATTCCTTTTAGTATGCTCCAATTCATAAGACCCTATTTCTACTCCGGAAAAACTAGCTGAAACAGATTGCTCTGAAGCACACCGATTTGCTAAAGCATAACTTTTCCCCACTTCTATAGCCAAATCATTAACTCCAATCATAGAAGTCCTTAAATCACAATACAACTGCCATTGACTCTGTTTAAACTGGTTGGTTATAACTTGCAAATATTGCGCCCAAAGGCTATATTCGTAAATTTGCATTATTGCATCTGCTAATGCTGCTTCAGCTAAAACAAGTTGAGGTTTAACCGCAATGCTGCCATATAACTCTCTAAGATAAGAAAGATCAATGTAAGGACGAGCCCAATCCGGGAGTTCTGGAATTATATTATCATAGTAAAGCCAAGGCGTACAAATCCCTCTAGGGATAGGAGAAAAAAATGATGGAAGGTTAAATATGACCTTAACAGCCGTTACTACCAAAAGAGTAGTTAGAGCTTGTGTTGAGTATGTTGCTGCCTGAGTAATATATTCATTGGCTTTATCTAAACGTTCTTCTTGGTCAACAAGAGCCTGTTTAATAGAAATATAATTTATCCAATACATTATATATAAGAGCTGATTTCCGAGTACTAAATTATTAAGCGAGGCAGCCCAAACAGAAGCAGCAGCTAAAGATCCGGCATCGGCCATATTCGCGGAACAAGTCTTATCGATAGAAACTTTCCCAATTTGAATCGTGGTAAGCGCAGCAGTAAGCAAGATGACCAACATAATAAGCAAAAAGGGAATAATTTGTCCTGACAAATTATTCCCTTTTTTAAAATGCTTATTTTTTACATACCAAGAAAAAAACAAGTTGCCTCCTCATTTGGAAATAACCAATTCTTTAAAACTACCCACCTGAAGGCAGGCTCAAATCAGCTGGAACTGCATTCCAATCTAAGTCTGGTTCCTCAACCACGCCCCCATCATCATAGGTAGCCGCCCCTCCCCCGGCATCCTTCCGGCTACTATTATAATCTAATTGAGCTTTAATTATTTTATCAGATGATCCTTTCCAAATTTTAATTAAACCAAAAAGCAACGTAACCATTATAACAAAGGTCAGAGTAAATTCCAGTGTCGCCTGCGCTTTTTTATTCACTCGAAAATACCTCCTGGCCATCTATTTTAATCTTCGTAACTGGGGAACTGCCTTCATTTTCAATTCGGGTTAACACTTTAGTATAACTACCGGATCGCGTATCACTACCAATAGTTTGCTCTATCTTACTATCATCACCCATACCAGTAGGAGAACGAAGAATAGCTGCGCCGCCAGCAAAACCCCCTATTTCGCCTTGAACATAAGGATCCATTATATTCGGCATAGGCAAATAAGCAGTTATAACAGCTGAGGCTGTTCCAGCTGTTCTAGCTTCTTCCAGGGCTGCACGAAAAGCTTTCTGGATATAAAGCTGTTTTTTTCTTAATTTTACGCTAAAAATCATTAAATAAGAAAATACCAGAATAATTATTGAGCCCACTATGGCTATTTCTGTTGCTGCCTGAGCTTTTCTACCCCTAAATAAATACAACATTTTTCACCTAATTTTTTCCTATACTTGTTGTCGAAACAGTTGAAGTTGCGCTATCATTGACTGTCTTCTCTACTCCTCCTCCGCTTTTAATTGAAACGCCCGTTGTGCCTAAAGAAGTGGATAAATTCGTACTGGTTTCGCTTTCAGCAACATACGCCCTTTGCCCATAAGGAAGGATATAATCAGTTAAATCCTTTACCTTACCTTGAATTCCACGCTTAACATATGTCTGCATCACTATAAGAGCCATACTTACCAGTCCCAAAAGAATAGCAATCTGCACAAGACTCTGACCTTTAGATAATTTTTTTTTTAATACTTCCATATTAATCGTTTTTTAAACTATTAACTTTTTCGTATCCGGAATTAGTTATAACTGAAGATGTATTATTTATAGTCGTCCCAGTTTCTCCGGGTTCCATAGACTCGTTATACGAAACAACCGAAGTCTGTGTTAAATTTGTCGTCATATTGCCTGGAGAATATTGTTCCCCAACCTGATTAGCATTAGTACGCAACCTCCCCTGAAATCCGCGGCTGATATAAACTAACATAGCAATGACCGCTACAGCTACCACGCCAACCAAATAGACATATTCTAAGGTCGTCTGCCCACGCTTCATTATATCCCGGGCGTAAAATCAGCCACCGTTTCAGACCCGCTCTTTCTCTGCTCATTTTTATTAATAGTCGTCGTAGTTCTGCCGCCGCTAGCCATACTCTCGGTTTGGCTCATATCAGTTGTCGTTGTATAAGTCGAAGTGGTATAACCCGCAGAATATTGCTCCCCAACCTGATCAGTTGACTCCTTAAGTTTGCCCTGGATACCTCTCTTCATATACACACCCATAGCAATTAATGCCGCAACAACAAAACCGATCAAAATAACATACTCAAGGGTACTTTGTCCTTTTTTCCTCAAGCAAAACATGTCTGCCTCCTAAAATTATAATTAAGTTTAATTTGTTTCATTAACCCCTAAAATAGTCTGCGTACCTGTTCTGGAACCAACATCCTCTCCGACAATTGTTCTGGTTACTCCACCACCTGTAGATGTTGCTGCTGTTTCTTTAGCCTGTCTAGTTGAAGTCATATTAGCCGTAGTCATATAATTCGGCTCATATTGAGTAGTTACTCCCAACATGGAAGCAGCTGGATCATTATAATCTGTAGCATCTTTCATCTTACCTTGAATTCCACGTTTAACATAAACCTGCATGGCTACTGCCGCAGCGATAACTAAACCGATTACAATTGCATACTCTGCCGTACTCTGACCCTTCCTCAATCGCCTTAACATTCTTTCCACCTCCTTAAAAATTAACTGAGCCTACTTTGCTTTCCATTTTATCACCCAGAGTCGTATAAGATTTATTCAAATTCCCTTTCACCACCGCGGCAACTGCAATAATCGCCCCAACAACCGCAGCCAAAATAATTACATACTCTAGCGTACTTTGACCCTTGTTAAATTTATTCATTTATTCCTCCTCTTAAATATTATTCCTCTTCATGCTCATCCTGTGTACTTAATTCATCTTGTGCTGTTTTAAGGCGTGCATTCACCGAACGCATAATATAGGTAGACATCGCCATTAATGCCGCAGCAACAATAATAATCAACATAGTATATTCAACAACACTCTGTCCTTTTCTAAATATTTGTGGCATTATTGCATCACTCCAGTAGCGTTATCCGCATACTTTTTAAACATTCCCTGAATTCTTGGAAGCAAAACGGTGACAGATAAAACTGCCACAACCGCAAAAATAAGAATATATTCCATAATACTCTGGCCAGCTAACCGCGACCTTATCACTACTTTACCCCCATCCTATTAATCTTAAGCTATTTAAAATATAACATCTTAAAATAAAACAATCAATATCAATTATCTCCTATTTTGAAAGGGCTTTCAAAATAAAAACTTGCCCCATCAATTAAATTTATTTGTCGCTCATTAAGACGGCAAATAAGATATTCCAGGTCTTTTAAAAACTGATAATTTTGCCCAACCTGCATTTTAATATTAATCCTATCTCTATTTGCAATGAGTTTAGCTTGGAGCTTATAGAAACATTCATTAACATAGGAAAAATCCTTCTCAGTGTAATTTGTCGGTAAAAAGTACCAACGCAGATAAGCATCCAACATTTTAATATAATTGGAAAATATTTTATCTAATTCTAAGGAAGACTTCGTCATGTCCGTGCCAAAGTTATCTCTAGAGAAAAATTTCTGGGTATTGCCAACGTAAGCAAAGAGTTCAATTTTACGGCTAAAATCTTGGAAGGTTTCTTCAAAATTTGGCCAACGGTTTAAATAGGCATTTGCCAGTTCATCCACGCTCATCTGCCGTTCAACATTGCTCAATATAACTAACCGAATTTTCCCCGTAGGATTAGTTTTCACCGCGCAACCCCTCAAAGCTATAGTTTGATTTAAAGACGCCTGTAATAAATCAATCTCGATTTCTGCCAAATATAAATCCTGATTTATTCCTTCGATATGCTTTAAATCAAAATTCCCGATCTTCTTTACCTTGCGGCTACTTGTAAACTGCCAAGGCCAGATACCAAAAACTAGAGCATGTTTATTTTTTTGATTTAACAATATACTCTCTACTTCTTCTAATTTATTACCAAATAACGTTAAGACATCCGGATATCTGCTGGTTGAACCGATATTTAAAAGTAAATTAAAAAAGTCTTTTGAAGGGACATCATAACCTGGAGCAGAAAATAAAACTAACGGTTGGTTTTGAAAGAAATATTTATTTAAATTATTTTTTAACTCATAAACTGTATTAGAAAAATCATACGGTATATATTGGGTGCTCCATATAGAATGCAGCTGGCCATCTAAATAAACAATGCTTCCGTCGATAAAATGCATCTTTATGCCTCTTGCTTCAGTAAATGCCCCAGAAAGAATTCTAGAGATGTTCGTTTTAATACTTATAGACTGCTGAATTTGTGCATAATACGCATCCAATCTTTCTTGAGAATATCGAGCCCCAATCAAATCCCAAAGTGCGGAAAGATTGTCGTTTGCGAATAAAGACCTGAATATTACTGCTTCCGTAAGCGCTTGATACTCCTCTGGAACAACCCCTAATTCCTTGCAAATAATTGAATTGATTTCCTTGCTTCCCCCAAGCAAATAATCTAAAGCTTTAAGCAGCACCACTCCGGAACAAACCCTGTCTTGGGATAATTTAACAAAAGCGTTCGGCTCATTTTCTTTTTGGACAACAGATTCTTCTTTTAAAACAACGGGCTCCTGTTCTTTCGGAACAACAGGCTCACTTTCGAGCGGGGTGATTTTTCCTACTTGCTGCCTAGCCTTAAGCTCTTCTTCTGCAAACCTTGCCCATCTATCTCTTTCAGCTTTTAGCGCTTCTTCCTGGGCGAGCCTGTCTTCCTCAGACTCCTTAGCCTCCTTATTAACAAAATTCCCCAGATTTTCCTTTTCCGCTTCAAGCTTAGCTTCCTGGATAATTCTTTCTTCTTCAAGACGTTTGACATCTTCTTTCTGAGCTTCAATCTTAGCTGTTTCCTCAAAAAGTTTTACCAATTCTTCTTTTTCCTTCTCTAGCTTAGCTTGCTGAACAGCTCTTTCTTCTTCAAGACGTTTGGCATCTTCTTTTTTAGCTTCGATCTTAGCTGTTTCTTCAAAAAGTTTTGATAACTTTTCCTTTTCCGCCTCAAGCTTAGCTTCCTGGATAATTCTTTCTTCTTCAAGGCGCTTAGCATCTTCTTTTTTAGCTTCGATCTTAGCTGTTTCTTCAAAAAAGATATCCAGCTCTCTCTCTTCATTTTCTTTAGCCGGGCTTACATCTTCAACTTTTTGCTTCTCAAGACCAACCTTCTCCTCCATTTTATTTTTTTCTTCTTCCAACAATTTCTTGGCCCATTCTTCTGCTTCCTTAATACGACTCTCTTCTGAATCAACCTCTTCTATCCCCTGCTCCTCAACAATTTCTTTCTTTACCGCTTCATTGATTACTTTTAAATCTAATTCTTTAGGTTTTTCAACTAATGCAATAGGCTTAGTACCCTCGATAACCGGCAAAGCAGGCATATTGAATTTCTTCTTTTTATGCTTTTGTCTCCTGCCAATAGGCATACTTAAATTATTTTCCTTGAAAATTGCATTAATGCTTGATTTAGAAATTTTGACTTGGAACTTGTCAAAAATTAGTTGCGACAGAATTCTACAGCTTAAGGAAGGATCGTTCTTTTTATTCTCAAGAATTAGCTTTAAAATTTCAGGCTTAAGTTTGTGGACTACCCCCATGAAACCTCCAGATTGGACATTTACCTATATAAATATAATGCTATTTCTTTAATTTGTCAAGCTAGATTGGACAGAAGTAATTATTAGTATAGGATCTGCAACTGGTCTTGAACAGCAGTAAGGCTTGATCCCCCAACAGGCAATTCAATAACTTTACTAGAATGCCAAGACAGAGAGGTAATTTTATCGGGACTAAGCTTATTCAGCACTTTAACAACTTTATAATTTTTATCAACAAAAATTACATCTATGGGGAAATGCATAAAAAAAGTGTGTACACAATTACAAGGATCTAGAATTATAGCTTTACCGGAGGGAAAAACCTTTCTGCCGATTAACCCTTTCATTCTTTTTAAAAAGGTGTCCGCTATAAAAACATTTTCGGCTAAAATAAAATTTTTAGTTTTATTAATTAAGCGCATAAATACTTCTTAAGGCTTGACTGGTATAAATATGTCATCAGAAATACTTATACCGCGTACGCGGATTTCATCCATAAATGAAGGCTTATAACCTGTAGCAGTAAAATACCCCTGAACTTTGCCTTGGGCATCTATGCCGGTTTGCTTAAAAACGAATATTTCATTTAAATTTATATGCATATCATCTTTCATTCCCGCTATTTCGGCAATGCTCATAATTTTTCGGGAGCCATCCGAAAGCCTGGTAGTATGCACGATTAAATCAACCGCCGAAGCAACCATTTCACGAATAGCCCTAGCAGGAAGCTCAATTCCAGACATTAAAATCATTGAATCCAGCCTCGACAAAACATCAACAGTAGAATTAGCATGAATAGTAGTCATCGAGCCATCGTGGCCAGTGTTCATCGCTTGGAGCATATCTAAAGACTCTGTTCCACGGCATTCCCCAACAAGAATCCTGTCCGGACGCATACGTAAGGTATTGCGGAAAAGATCCCTGATCGTCAGGCCGCCTTTTCCCTCGATATTCGGCGGACGAGACTCTAACCTTATCCAATGCTGCTGGTTTAATTTTAATTCTGCGGCGTCCTCTAAAGTTATAATTCTTTCTCCGGCAGGTATATATTCCGAAAGCGCGTTTAAAACGGTAGTCTTACCTGAACCCGTACCTCCGGAAACAATTATATTTTTCCGGCATAATACACAAGCTTTAATAAAATCAGCCATGCCCGGCCCAAGAGCCCCTAAATTAAGTAAATCAGCTGTTTTATATCTTTCTTTGCGAAATTTCCTGATAGTTAATGTCGGCCCAGTTAAAGACAAAGGCGAAATGATTGCATTAACACGCGAACCATCAGCAAGGCGGGCATCAACCATAGGCACAGATTCATCAATACGCCTACCGATGGGAGCAATAATACGTTCAATTATTGTTCTAACTTGCTCATTAGAAAGAAATTTTTTACTAGTTAATTCAATCTTACCGTGGCGTTCAATATAAACCTCATCTTTATTATTAACCATGATATCGGTAATATCCGGATCAGCCAATAAATCCTCCAAGACTCCTAGCCC
>Ga0172381_10002022_pt1 | contig 23048 bp, 42 predicted proteins | sample Leawel6488metaG_FD_119754 | JGI IMG/M metagenome (GOLD analysis project Ga0172381, IMG submission 119754) | Leachate microbial communities from a municipal landfill in Southern Ontario, Canada - Leachate well 64-88 metaG | ecosystem: Engineered > Solid waste > Landfill > Unclassified | place...
ACAAAACTCTTCGCTCTTGATATCTGGTAGCGAAGATGATCTTATCCGGTTGCAAACCACAAACGCAGCGGGAACAAACCTCTCAACACAAATAACATGGATTAATGCCACCGTTGCATCCGGTTTCAACCGGCAGGATCTTTACCTGTCACCTGAGTACACGCTGGTATTAACAATCAAGGATACGGACGGGAATGTAATCCCGGTAGTAACCGTATCGGATTCGGACGGAAATGTTGCCAATACCACGAACGGGGTATACACTCACACCTATCCCTACGAAGCCGTGGCTATATACCTCTCATCAAGTGGGTACCAGTCGCGGAGTGTCACGTATGTCATGAACCGGGACCGGGTGGAAACGGTGCAGATGATGGCGGTAAGCACAAACACGCAGAACAACAACGTCATCTATTACCCAACGCAGGTCGAATTTATCCTTTATGCCGCCTCAGGAAACCCATTGAGTAACGCATTTATTGAAGCAACGCCGTTAAACTTCACTGCCCCGGCCAACTGGACATCCATATTACTCGGCATAAACTCACAGGTAAACATCACCGGAACAACAGTCAGCGGGTATACCGGAACCGATGGAACCTGGGCAGCGCCAATGCTGGCATCAAACCAGTACTCAGTCACTATTTCAGGGACATACAAATCCTCACCATACTCTTATACGATCACGTTATACCCGGCAGTAAGCCCGGTGCAGTTGACAATCCCAATAGGCGTAAAAGCGGTTCCAACTTCAGCAGCGGGCATAATCACTTACTCATTATCCAACACATCAATAAACTCCACCGCCCAGTATGTCACAATGAGATACACTGATACCAGCCTGTCAACCTCAACACTGGTATTCTGGGTAGTGAATGCAACCGGTGAAACGGTAACCTCAACAACATATACCGGATCGGCAGCGAACAGCCAGACCTTTAATCAGACTTTCCCCGTTACGATGGGGCAGTCTTATACCTATGGATTTTCGGCCGACACTTCAAACTTTGAAGATCCGTGGATCAATCAGAGTCAATCTATAAACATAAATTACCAGATCGGGCTTCTTGGCCAGAGTCCGGGGAAAGTTGAACTCTGGCTGGCAATCGCCATTCTGGTTATGTGGGCAGCGATTGGGAGCATTTACTTTAAAAACATTGTATTAATTGGATTTCCCTTGTTATGGTGGTTCATGGCATATTATTTAGGGTGGATGCCCATAAACAATTATGTCAATATCACTCTTGGTGTAATGTTAGTGGTGGGGATAGCCATATATATACGGTATAAGGAGAACCAGATAGTATGAGGGCTTTAGAGTATACAATATGGACCATTTTTATTATCTGTTCCCCCGCGCTGCTTCAGACTATGGGAATGATCCACGATACGGACAACACATGTACGACGCTAGGATGTCAAACGAGCGCATTTTTATATAACATGACTTCAACAAACTCTCTATCTGAAGTCAGCCTCGATACAACAGATCCCGGATCTTTGCTTTGGACTTCCATAACAATAGGTCTTAATTTTATAGTATTTGCATTGTTCTGGGCATTGTACTTACTGTCAATAATTATAATCGCATGGCCAGCATTAATATCAATGTTCTCAATTAATTCCACTCTTGCAGCATTTATGTTTGTGGGGATTTGGCTTATTTGGATAATAGGGATAGTTCAAATTAAACGCGGCGGTCTGGGGTTCGATACATGGCGCTAAAAGATTGGTACCATAAAATCCTTGGCTTTATCGGAACGGGCGCATATGCCGGAATAGCGATCCCCAACAAATCCCTTGATTTCAACGTCACCCCATTACCGACGAGCACCTATACTAATCAGTATTTTTTCCCGTTCTTTAATCAGGCATGGAACATTCCGGAAATGGCCCCTTACGCAATGAATACGCTGGGGGATTTCTTCGGGCAACCATTAGGCAACCAGATCATCGAAGGATTTGTAATAGTTAATATTGTAGGAATTATCTGGGCACGTCAAGACGACGCAGCAATTCCCCTCTTCCTGCTTTGGATGTTTGGCTTAGTATTATTTGCGGTTCCGGGCTTCCTTCCGGCAGGATGGGAAAATTTTATCATTCTATTGGAAATATTAACTTTAGGCGGGATATTATATACATGGTTTAGGGGCAGGCGGAACTCATGAAATTAAAAACAATGGATCGGGAAGACGGATCGGCAGCTGTCATCGCGGTATACATCACCGGTTTAATTATGTTCCTGGTTGTATGGATCATATTTAACCCGGTAATGGATGCAATGTCGATCTTCGGCACAACCGGCACAGTGGCAACCTCTTCCGATCTATTGGCAAGTGTGATGGCAACCGATGCAGTATATCAAGACGCATTAATCCTATTCCTTGTGTTCTGGACCCTATCCGCATATATCGCATCGCTAAGACAGAGGGTAAACCCGACATAGGGGGAAAGAAACTATGGGTATGAACGGAACGTTACGGGCAGGGATTACGGTAATCATAACAGTTGTCGCATTGAAAATTATCGAATATTGTTTTCCGATGGACACGATTTATCTGACCTTCCATAACATTCTGCCAAGTATCCACCTATCACCCGGGTGGCTTGCAACGACAACCGGCGTCCTTAACATGTGGGTTTGGTACGACAAGGCACCGGTAATCATCCTGATTGCTGTCTGCGTATGGTTCGCGCTGCATCCATTCACAACCGTGGATTATTCGCAGGTATCCAACAGAAGGAGATAACGAGCATATACTTAAAAACAAAGAATGAAAAGGTTATATAAGTATGTCAAAGTTCCGCAGAGAAGTACTGTTCGAAGTAAGGCTCCCAAAAGGATATACCATTTTGGACAGCATTACCGATAATAAAATATACTTGGACGAGAACAGTAAAGTCAGGATAATCGATTGCAGCGGATCGAGGGACGGTCACCAGTGCGATATAATGACAATAGGGGATGCGAGGAGAAAGTATGGTTAAGGCAACTTGGATCGAGACTACCATTATTGGAGTGCTTATGATCTTACTTGCAGGATCATATGCTATATGTTTAATCAATAAATATCCCAACAATTTTTTTGGCCTGATCACAATCTCAATAGGTCTCACTCTTATTGTAATGGGTGCAATTGCTTCACGGCCCTTAAAACCAGGAGAGGTAGAAAATGGTTGATGTATCTGAAATAGCGGAAATCACAAGGCGGCAAATCCAGGAAAAAGTGCAACATGAAGAGACAGAAGAGCGGGAAAGAAAACATGTGGAAGATTTAAGAAGAGAACAAAAAGAATGGGAAGAGGCCCAAAGGCGACGCGAGCTCGAAGAAAAACAAAAAGATGCGGCCTATCGCGCGGCAGAAAAACAAAGACTTGCAGAAGAAGCTGCAAATAAAAAGCGCCTTAAAGAAGCAGAAGATGAGGCAAGACGAGTTAAGGCCAAGCAGGAAGACCGGGAAAAAACACGCGAATTTGAGGAAATGCGTAAAAGAAACGAAGCGAAGATCCGGACCGAACGGGATTTTAATGAAAGGCTCAGGAAAGAAAAATCTTCATCGGCAAGGATCCGGATGCGCCAGCAGGAGGAGGAAAGAGTCCGTCAGGAAAATTTAAGAATATCGGCAATTAATAATCGCGTTCCACAAAAAACACAATATGAAAGAAAACTGATTAATGCAGACCGCCTCAAAGGCGCCGTATCGGAAGCAGTCTCGCGTTCCCCCGGGATCCTTGACCGTGCAGTAACCGGTATTTTCAACCCGGTCATCCAGCAGGCAACCGGAGAAGTAAAACCCCGGCAAACATTCTCCAAGGGCATTGTTCAGGAAGCCAAGCAATTCTCCAATGTATCGGCAGGAAAAGCAAAGAAACCGCTCACAGGGGGCAAAGTATCGGCCCCGCCCAATTTATTTGGCGTAGTTTCCGCGGGAGATCGTTTTGTGGCTTCACTGATGGGGGCACCAGTGCAGCCAAACAACCCAAAAAGCAAACAAAAGAAAAGGGCGATAAATCCCACAAGTCCCTTGGATGATTTCGTCCGGAGACTCTGATACCTTTTTATACTTGTCAAACAACTTTTCTCTGAATGACCATTACCGTTCAGGGCACCACATTCCAGTCTTCAGTGGGAACGCCCTGGAACATTCCTGCGGGCGTTGCAATATTTGTTCAACCGGGTAGTGGCGGATCGGTTATTGATTACGACGCAACCCGCCAACGGTACATGGCAGAATACGGCGTCGATCCGCTGGGGCAGGTAACGCCGAATCCAAACGCAGTTGCGGGTACGGCAGCGTATGACCTCAGCCGCCAATATTACCTCAACAACCCATCGCAGAGATTTCGGGACCTGAACGCGCAATATCAGATACAGCATTACTCCTCAGTCGGATCCAGCGGTACTATGACTCCGGCCCAGCAGGCAGCATTCACTCCATATAACACCCCCGCAACAGAACAAATGGTTGCCGAGAAATCTGCACAGCTCGGCGCGTTATATGCGGTCGGGGGAATTACGGCAGCAGGGTTACAGGCCGGGGTAAGTGAACTTTCAAGGCAATATAATTATAGCGCCCAATCGTTGGGGAATATTGCAGAATCAGCAACATCGTATGTAAACGCATTCAAGAACACCCTTCTTGGTTCAGGGTATACCGTTGAACAAACCGGTCCGGGTGGCGCAGGATATACCGCGAAAATAATCAACAGTGCAGGAGTACCAGTCTCTCTCCGGGAAGAGGCAATAAACTCCGCAATACTTGGCGGTCTGACAAAAACAGATAGCGATCTCTATACAATAAAGGGACCGTTTGGCACCATAAACGAAATAGAAGATGCAAAACTCCGCATCGACCCACTCACCGGAGAAGTTGGTGTTTATACAAAAAACAATCTCGGCCAATGGGCTCTTTCCGGGGGAATCGGCAGGTACGGCGCACAATCCGGAGAATATGCAATCATCAGCGAGAACACAGGCAAATCGTTAAATCTCGCGGAAATCTCACCGTTCTGGACCGAGAACCTGGGCAAGGTATCGGCACCCGGGGCAAACATCCCCTGGAGCCTTGCGGCAGGTGCATCGGGGCTTGGCACGGTGACTGAAAAAGGACTTGGTACCTCGTTTAACATAGAGAACGCAGCAAATATCACTCCATCGATATCAAAGCTCACCGGTGCAGTCTCCTCCGCCGCATTGGCAGCAGCAAATCCGGAAACATACGCTATAGAAGGCAAATTCGGGGATGTAAGCGAGATCACCGGTGCAAAAATCATTTATAATCCTCTCACCGGGGAAGCTGGAGTATATTCCCAAAGAAACGCGATTGCCGGAATGAAATCCAGCGGAGGACAGTGGGGGCTTACCGCAGGGATCGGGATGTATGGCGCACAATCTGGAGAATATACGATCATCAACGAACAGACCGGGCAGAAAACCAATCTCGCAACATTGGTTGAGCCTGCGATCTCCCAATCAAATAAACAGTATGCAATCAGCCTGCCCTGGAACATTGCCGGATGGAGCGCCGGGCTTTCCGAAGCAGTCAATGGGACCATAGGCGGGATCTCATCTGCCGCAAAAGGAACAACAACAGTTATGCCGATACAGATTGCCGCGGCAGAACCGACAACGATAGTCAAAACAACGGGGGCACAACAAACCGGAATACTGGATCAGGTCGGATCATTCTTATCCGGTGCAGTGAACTTCTGGACGCCAGAAGGAATAGCCGGTACAAAGAATGTTGTAGAAGGATCGGTCCCGATAGCAGGTGATATCCCTTACATTGGCAGCACGATCAATTCTGTTGCCGCATGGATAACCCCGCAGGGAATGGCTCAGGTAACCACTCCTGCCGGATTGCAGGTACAAAAAGACGCATCAGCTGCATTATCGAATGTCCAGACCATCAAATCCCAGTATGATGTTGCAAAAGGTCAGTATGATACCGATATTGCCGCCGCACGGGCAGCAGGGTACATCAATGCACAAGGCGAGATAACCGACAGCAAAACCTACGCAAAACTATCCGGGGAAATCGACGCAGTAAACGCACTCTCAAATAAACTCAATGAAGCAAATATCAAGTACACATCAGTTTACGATACTGCCGTAAAAGAGGGACTTTATACTGTGGATAAATCGGGTAATTATATCCCGACAACAAGAGCACAGTCAAGCGCAATGGACCAAATAGATCTATGGGCATCACCAATCCTAAAAGGTACGGGATTCACCGTAAGCACCGACTACTCAAAGATCGAGCAGAAACCCGTAATCCAAACGCCCCTTTATGATATTTACCAGAGCTTCGAAAAGAACTTTGCCCAGCCATTTACAATTGGGGCAGCAACAGAGTTCCAGGAAAAACCTGCATCAGCGGGGTTCAACTTCGCGGTAGGTGTGGGTCTTGCATTGGCGACGGAAGGATTTGGCAGCGTTGTTGCTAGATCGGCAGCACTTTCCCGCGTGGGGGGAGTAGTAAGCCCAACAATTTATACCACAAGAGCCGGGACAGGGATCGGCTTAGCCCCGGCAGCGTTAACAGGAATCTATGCGGCATCGGTACCATACCGTGCGACTGATGAGCTGACCAACTTCGAACCAAAGGAGATCTCTAAAAATCTTGGGGGTATCCTGGTAACGGAAACCGGGCCGATGATCGCCGGGGCATATCTCGGGACCGAAGCATACGCAAGGGCAGCACCAGCATTTTCAAGGGGAGCAACACAATTCTCCAATTGGATAAGCACCCCAAGCGGGGGATGGAGGGAAGAAGCAGTATTTAGTCCAGGCGGTGTTGGGAGAACTTTAGGAAAAGGAACAGGGTTAAAGGTTACTGAAGAAGGCGTAATAGAAACTGGTGCAGAAAGAGCGTTAATATACAATAAAGAGCTTGGCACGTGGAGCCGGGAAATCCCATCAGAGCAAATAGTACATTATGATAAAGTATTAAATGAATTCTGGGTTGAAAAGAAACCGACCGAACCATATTTCGAACAAAAATTTGTTTTACCTAAATTTAGGGAAACCTCCTCGTTATATGGGGGCAAAGTACGGCTTGGTGAAAACGCATTAGAATCAATAAAAGAAGTTTCCCCGGAGGAACAAAGAAACTTAATGCTCGGGGGGGAGATCAACGATTTCTTTAATGCAGAAGTTACGGGAAGGATCCAAAATCCGGTAGAAAAATCATACATTGCAGCATACAAACAAACACCAACGTTAGATGAACTTATCTCAGGGTATTCCGCACCGCCGAGCGCAGAAACACAAGCATTCTGGAGAGGGCGTGCTGCTGAATGGGAAGACATAATGGGGAAATCTGCATCAACATTACGGGTCGTAACAGAAGAACCATCCCTAACCCCAAAAATAAGCGAATATGGTACATCTCTCCCAACAAGGGCAGATCTGGTAGAATTTGAAAAATATGCAAGTGGATTTTACGATACCCGTGCAGCAGCAACGGAACGATTTGCAAGCGAAGGAACGCCCGCGTATGGGACAAGATATTATGAAGGTATGCCCGGAGAGCGGCCACTGGGGCAAATCCAGATTGAAAGGATAACCGGTGCAAGCAGAGCAGGGTCTAACAAAGCCATTATTGAAGCAACGCGCGGCACTCTGGGTGGCGGAAAATCCCTGGACGAATTAATTAATATTGGTGACATATCACAGCAAACGGCAAAAGCATTGGAATTTAAACAGCAAAACGAAATTGTTACGCAATATTCGGGAACCGGGAAGTCAGAGTATGACGTCTCTAATATGGAAAACCTACTCAATACAATTTTTGAAGAAGAAAGCACACGGACAATAAATAATTTATATGGGCAAAAAGCGAGTGCTTCGGAAGTAATAGCCGAAAACGCCAAAAACCGTGTGCTATCAACAGAAGATATTGCATTCATTTATGAAACAGGAAAACTTCCAGAACGCAAAGTTATAGCCATGGATCGCGCAATGCGCTCCATATATGAAGAACCAGGGATATTAAAAATCAGCCCCGCTCAAGAGGAAAATCTGCTTTATGGGAGCCAAGCAAACACAGAAACCTTGTTTATAAAAGGAATATCAAGATCCGATCAAGCAGAAAAATCTCTCGATGCCGTGTTAAACACAGAATATGATCAATCTTTAGAAAGAGTACAATCAACCAACAAGAGTTTATCTTTAATTTTAGAAGGGCGTCTTGTTCAAGAACCAGAAAGCATCCTGTCTACAAATCTTGCAATAACTCAGGAACAAAAACTTGGATTAGCGCAATCGGCCGAGCAAACCACCTTTATGGAAACGATTCTCGGGAAACAACTTACAACTGCACAGACTCAGCGTTTAGCACAAACCCAAGAGCAAACACGGGAACAGACCCAAGAACAAGAGCAAATCTTGGAGCAAATTCTCGGTAAACAGATCGTCACGCCAGATGTAACACGGGACATTCTCGGGAAACAAATCACAACTCCGGTTCCGGCATTATCGATCCTTACAGGGATTACTTTCCCACGAGTGACAGAAATCCCGCCCGTGGAACCCGTGAAAGAAGAAAGAAAACCAAAGAAAATCATATGGCCCGATCTCAGCAATCTTGCCGGGGGCGGCGCAGGGGGCGGCGGGAGTCTATCCGGAACCGTCTTTACCGAACGATTACGACTTCGAAGCATGAAAGAAGTTCTCGGCGTCTCAACATTCCAACAGCAAAAAAGGAAAAGGTAGGTCTATCCGCAGACCATATTGCCCGCGCATTCAACGCGACCATTACTGTTTTTATAATAATAATCTTGCGGATAACGATCCCAATAATCATTGCCATAAACCCGCATATTGCCCCCAACATAAAATACATCATCCACATGCAGGCGCCCATCAGAATCTTTGCTTATAATCGATGCTGAGTAAAACGCCCGCGGGATCTGATTATCCCATGCATTGTAGTCGGGCATAACGAGAGTTTTACCATCGGTGGTAAACACCTGCAAAAGGCCGCCGGTAGTCGAAGTGGATTGTACCTGATAGGTGATCCCATAAGGATAAACCACCGCAGTCGGAATGGGTGTAGGAGTTGCGGTCGGGACAGAAGCAACGCCGGCAGCATAACCGGATTGATAAAGTTCATTATTATGTTCATGGATCGCATTGTTAGCATCAATCATACCGGAAACAACGGTAATCGCAACAAACATTGCTGCAACCAAAGCTAAAATAATTAATCCTACAAAAAACAAGAATTTTCCAGTTTTTATTAAATCAATTTCCCATTCAATTTTCATGGTTGTTTCACCTCTTGACTCTTTACCTCTTGAACACTTCGGATTTCTCTTGCAATTGCGCGAACAACATTCCAGGAACCTGTCTCTTCAAGGGCGGTCAATTGATTGCTCGTAATAATATATTCCATGTAGGGGGCATCATCATTAGCAGGTTTATCCTCAATTTTGTATAACGGAGTTCCAACATTACACCAATGAGGGATAACGTGCCACGATCGACCCACACCAACCGGGCCACCGCAACCATCATTTAACAAAACTTCTGTTAGGAATCGCCCCTCTTTGTCACAATAAGCAGGGATGAACCCAAGTGTGTTGCTCTTATGAAAACGGCGGCATTGCTCGCAACATTCCAATAAAATTCTTTTTCCGGGTAAATCAATAACTCGTGTCATGGTGCTTTTACCTCTGAACATTTCCACGATTCCTCTCCCTCAGTCCATACGGGCAACCCCTTCAGAATTCCATTTTTATCATTTTCGTACTGGGGCCCGGTTCTTCCAATAACAAACACAGCATTCCCGGAATACATATCACAGGGATCCCGGAGCCATTGCAACTCCGTTATACGGTACCGAGCACTCCCTTTAATGCCATTCCTGCTTGTGAGTAAAATAATGTCCCCTACACAAGGATTATCTGATGTATGCCCAATGAAAGACATCACCTTGCCATTGTCGGACGGTGTTGTACTTATATCATGGCCCCACGTCTTTGTGCTACAAGTGAAATTGTGGATTTTCACAGTTCCTCTATGATAAGGATGGGTAAAATCTTCAGGAGAATCTTCCCCTTTTTTCAGATCTCCAATTAAATTGTTTTTTAAACGGTCAATTAATCCCATCAGTTACGCCCCTTTGTCAAATCATCAACAATCTGAATCGCTTTCTCCAGTCCGCCAATACGCGCCCAGTTGGTTGTTTGAAGAATCTCTTTTTTCAGGCGCTCGATTAGTTCTTCTGCGGAAATGTCAGTCATAAGCATATTCCTTTTTGGTAATTGTGATCAGGGTAATCCAAAGCACCTTTAATGTGAATACAACCGTTACCGTTGGACGGCATTTACCCAAATCCTCTGCAAAAACGTCGGTCATTTACGTAACGCCCCCTTCGCGTCGCTTGATCTCCTCGCGTATGACTCGCGCATTTGAGATTGCAGACAAACCATATGCCCGCATTTCCCGCTGCTCGGTCATAGCGTAAAAATAAAGATCTAGCGCTGCTGATTCCTTCTCTATAAGCTCTTCCATCGACGCCGTTGCAATTTCCCGCTTAAACTCCTCCAGTACCGAAGGAGGCGTACTATCTTCGTAGTCATTCAATATCTGGAAAACCGAAAACCGAACCACGTCAGCTATTGGAATGTGGTATGTCAGAAGTTTGGTCTTCGCTTCGATGCCGATGTTTGCGGCAACCACTTCTTCAGTTCTGGTCATTTAACCTCACCCCGAAAAAACCCAAAAACGCCATGGTTATTCCTTAATCAGCGCTGGATCAACATAATTCTCGGCATGGCACTCTTCGCACACGCACCGCTTCCGCCCCTTTTTCTCGGCATCTTCAACGGTGACATTACTGCTGCCACAATAGGGGCACTTATGATCGGTGATCCAGGATTTAATCCTAACATAGTACGGAAGCATGTTGCTTACTTTTGCTCTTGACATAAAATAGTATTATGCGTTGTCCGTATTAAAGATAACGGTTTATGCATTGTGCGATTACACTTAAAACAGATCGCTTTTCCACAACATCAATCACTGTGGACTTTAGCCACCCTTTCTGCGACTCATAATATAATCCCCCAACCTCGCGGATACCAGTAACAAGAACTTTCCTTTTCCCTGCCAACGCTAATGTCTCAAAAGGATTTCCCAATGGCTTCCCTGTCTCGTCCTTAAAAGCAATAAAAGCCCATCCAACTCCATCGACAAGCAAAAGCAAATCCCCGAGCCGAACCGTCTTTCCAATCATCGGTTTAATCACTGGTAAAAAATCAGAATATTGGGCTTCTCTCATATCCCCAGCCACACGACAGCAACAGCAGCAACCGCGCAGATCAACATAATTATGACGGCCAAAGGCAAAATGGCCTGGAGTTTCCGCTTAGCCTCTTCCTGCGGTTTCTTGCTCTCGTAAATATCGTGGCACTCCCCGTTAATGTTAGATTCGGGAATATCGGTGCCATACCCAAGGAACTCGGAGATTGGACAGAACACAAAGAACTGTTTCACCAGCGGCGTCTCTATAGTGTACCCCATTGGGTTAATCTTCTTCTGCATCACCGCATAGTCAGTAAATCCTTCCCGGTTCATCCACTCCTTTAAGCGGGGATCAAAAGTATTTGGATTTTTAAGATCCCGGGGGACCATCGAAGAGAACAGCACCGCCCGTTCAAGTGCATCGATATTTGGATATCCTTCGGATTTCAACTGATCGCAGGCCTTCTGGAACCGGGGATCTTCAAGGACTTTAATATCAGCATCTACAATATCCCATGGGAAACCCGTGAAGTAGAAGTTCCCCGGATACATCTTAACGAATGGCTGTGGTAAGTACCTCTTCCTGCGTTTCGGATCCCGCATATCGCGGGTCTCAAAGAATAACACCCCGTCCCGCTTTCGGAATCTCCGGTCAGGTTTAATCTCACGGGTCAGCCGATCCATATGGCAGATAACGGTCTCATGGGTAACAAGACGCGCCCATACAAAAGGCCACGTACCGCGGAAAAGGATAAGGAGCGCACCGATAACCAGCGGGAATACGACAACAGACAAGCACTGATAAATAAAGAACTGCTGCTGGAGCTGGTTCCATTGTGCCATTGAATCAAGGATAGTAACAGTATCAACCAATCAGATCACCCCATCGTTGGAGCCACATGGACAGCCTGCGCAAGGATATACCCGCCGATACAGATTACGATGATCAGGAAAATGTACGGCAGCCATTCCCATTTCCAATCAATCGGAATGTCGGGCTTAGTAAACTCAAACCAGTGATCGATCCATGCCGCAATAGTTCCGGGGGGGGCATTTTTCCCATACCCGAGAAGCGAATCCTGCGGGATGTTGGAATATTTCGGGGCGTAAAGGATCGTCGTCTTCTCTAATCCATAGGGATTAAGAAATTCGCGCAACTCAGCATACGAATTGCAATTATATCCTCGTGCAATATCCAGTGTCGTCTCGTTGGTAGGATCGATATCATTTACATCCAGTGCATCCTGAGTATCGCGCCACCGGGGATAACCCTGTTGCGCGAGAGTTACGATATATTTATTCATCATCGGATCCTGGACAAATCCGCGATCTATATGAACGATATCGAATGCGCAGCCCATAAAGAAATAAGAGCCGAGATATTTTTTCACATAATACATTACCGTGTTCTTCCACTCTTTCCGGTACATCCCGTTACGGAGCGCAAATCCCCCGAAAGGTGCAGTATTGCGGACCCGGTTCATCAGCCCGACAACGGGTAAATGCGTCCAGATCTTTGAAACAACAAACGGGATATAAGGGCGGAAGACCCAGAACAGGAATGCAATAACCATCAGTTCTATCGCGCTCGCCATCTGGCAGGCAAAATACCAGTGATTAAAAGTATCCCACGTAGTAGTGAGCATCTGCACTGGTTGGCTCGAAGCCGCTGATGCAGCCGAAGTTGAAGTTACTAACCCGGCGGCCATTATCCCATCCTCATCTTAGATCCGATCCTGCTCATAAGCCCGGTTGCCGCGGGATTCCTGCTGGTCTCTTCAAGAATTGAGCGCGAAGTAAGTTCCTGGTGGGCAACTTCCGAATATACCGGGGAGATAAGTTTCCGTTCGATCCCCTTAACGGATTTCCTGAGCTGGATACTAACGTAATATGCAATCTCCTGATAATCCTTCAGGGTAATCTCATCGTTAATCCCCATGTTGATCAGGATTGCATAAACCCCGTGCTGGAGGCGCTCAAAGTCGGCATAGTCCGGGATATAAGTAAGGGCATTCATACGCGTAATAACTGCCCACACCTTCCCGCGGATCCTATCAGGGATCTCATCTGTTCCATCGACAAAAGCAAGATGTTCCTGGGTTAAAGCAGCGGGTGCTCCTCCGGGGATAATACCCCCGGCAGACACCGGACGTATTGGCGGCGGCGGTCTTTGCTCAGCAGCATCATTTACAATCTGTTGAACGCCCATCTGCTTCAGGTAAGCGCGTGAAAGATTTTTACGATCCATAAATTACACCTGCTTTAAAAAAATACATTTTCCAATTTTATAGAGGTATTCAACAAATACAGCACCAATCCAGATTCCCAAAGCCTCAATACAATAATTTAGATCATTAAAACCCATAACAATAGTACTCGAAGTGGTATCAGGGATATTCCAATGACAAATTTGCCCTCCTAAAACAATTGCCAACGCAGCCATCAACATAATGCTCAAAAAGAAATAACAAATTCCGAGGATCCAGATTGTAACCGGGCAAGGATCCGTTACAATTCTTTTGATATATTGCAGCATCTCTGAATTTGTGGTAAATTCGATAATCAAATATTTATGTGAAAAAATCCAGTAAAGCGATATACAAAGTAAAACAAATTCGGCAATCGCTACACATTCCCATATAGAATACCAATACAATAAGGATTGATATTGGGAGTACAGCATTTGAATCGAATGGCTTGGCAGAATAATATCAACCATTTTTAATCACCGGTATTTTTCGTCAATAAGCTTTTTTGCAATATAGTCTAGCCTTTTCGAAAGGTGCTCTTCAACTTCAGAAAGGCCCGCGAATATCACACTTATTGCGCACAATGCCGCGAGAAATAAAGCAACGTTAAATTCGCTCATTGTTCCAAGGGATATTGCCAAAATTGCGCAAATGCCTGCCACAATTCCAAATTTCTTAGATTGCAACATTATTTACTCCGCCTCCGCAAATGATCGTCCTTTTAAAGCAATAAACAAACAATCAAAAAATGCATACGCTCCAACAACCCCCATGAACACCAACAAAGTGGCGGTTAAAATATCCACGCTCACTCAACCCCCTCAATCGGCCAGCCCATCTGTTTAAAGATATATTGCTTCTGTGCTTTGTTCAAATGTTCCATGGAAGAGATCTGTTCCAGCCCGGTATTCCCGAACCGCTTTACCGCAATTAAATGTTCCTCGGCAGTAAGCTTATGCCGGCCGAGGATAAGATCGGTAATGACCTTCCTCCCCAGTCCGATCTCTTCGGCATCAAGAAGATCTTCAGCTTTCTTCAGCCTCTTCATTACAGCGTCAAGCGCAATCTTCTTCGCCTTTGCAGACATTTTGTTTTTCCATCCGGTCTGTTTGGACGGATCAACTTCAGTTTCGATATCTTCAAGACTTGTCATATTGGGCCACCTCCACCAGGTATGTGTTATCCGGCAAAATTGTAGAATATACCGCGTGCGTAACTCCACTAAACTGTGCAGAATAATATGTGCCATCTTCTGCCGTAATATTATAATCCGTCATAAAAGACTGGTTTACATCCTGTCCGATATTCTCCCAGTTAAAGGACTTGGAGAACAAAGGAACAAGGAACGAGTTACAATCCGCACTACCCGAACCATCGGCCCCAAATGTCGCGTCGCAGTTATATCCGTTTTGCCCGGATAGGACCCAGCGTCCGACAATTGGATCTTTATTACCGACGGGCGCAAACTGCGGGGCAGTTGTCTGCGCAGTTCTCGGGACGTATGCAGAACTCGTTTTCAGCGGGCCAAACGTAGGCTGAGTTATTGTCGGAACTGTTTCCGGGCCGATAATGGAAGTATTATTCAGGATCGCCTTTGTGCTCTGCGATACCTGCCCCGGGGTCTGGAGACAGCCCATAATGATAACAAAAGCCATAACAATACCGGCAATTAAAATTGCACTTCGCATCAGATACCCCCAAAGATCTGCCAGATCTCCCAGTACTTCACATTCTTCCTGCGCGCGAGGAAATCCGCTTTTCGGGTGCTATAAACAACTCCCTCATCATGAGGAAGGAATACCGGCTTATCGGTAAGAACATCAAAATCCCCGCCAAAGAAATCCCCGGAATGGTACAACAACTTTGAAAAAGTTGAATTTCTGACTATGCCTTTGAACTTCATTTTCTCGGCTCCTTTTCGCGCCATCTGATTACTTCAGGATCCTGTGCACCGGCAACGTCCTGTTCTAAGAAATTACCTTTCTGTGCCTGTGCCAATCCTTTGCGCTGGAAAACGCCAAGGAAGGAAAGCACACCAGCAATAGCCACAATAATCCCGGCAATGCCTATCCCCCAGCAGGCATAGCTCATCCATGGGGAGGTGGTATAAACTACCATGCTGCTCAGGTATATGGAATTTGAACTTGCGCCCTGAACAACCTGCGAGAACGTATCGACCCGCCCAACAAGGGGAGCCATCATCGATGCTGCAAGCCCAAGACCAAAAGCAATTAATCCGCACATCAGGATCGCAATTGAAGGTACATTATCGCTACGTGCAACAAAAACTGCGGCAAGGAAGATAAATGCAATCCCGGAAAGAACAATTAAAATCCAGATCTCTTCAGGGTAACAAACATCCTCAGTAGAGATCGGAATATTGGTATTCACTACAACATTATCGGCCCCCTGGATAAACGAATAATTCCCGGTAACATTGCCCATGGGTGCAAAAGGTGTCGGCTGGTCCGCCGCAGCAATCCCGGGCAAAAACAGCAAAGCACATAACGCAATAATCAGTATCGGGGATAATCGTGCCATGAATAGTAGTAGGTTGGACAAAACTTATATAACTAACTACAATCTTACTATCTAACTAATATGGCAGACACATCTCAAATTCTTCAGGCTGTTGCCGTACCAATGTCTCACACTCCGACAGGAATTCTCAAAGTGGAGATCATGGGAACTCTGCTCGTTGTAGGGGTTCTTGTTGCAACGTATGGATTCCGGCGCTGGTATTATATGGTTTACGAAGACTGGCTCCTATCAAAAAGAAAAGAGGAGCTGATTGAACAGAGGCAAACGCTATTCCAGAATATCGGCAAGGATCCAAAAAGCGAATTATTGACCGAAGACCAGAAGTGGGCACTTGTCGATAAAAAGATCCCGTTCAATGAAGAAGATTATGAACCCCCGCTGCGGTCCCACATCGTGAACTATATTTTCATCGGGCTCGGAGTTTTCCTTGCAGCGGGTGGTGTAATTACGTGGCTGGTAATCCCAGCTTAAATTTTTTTCTCACTTGCCCAATCTCTCCTCTCTCCTTAAAATTCTCTCTCTTTTTCCCAGCCACGATCCGGCATTCTTTGACTCCTCTGCAAGGAAATGTGCCTCTACCAAATGTCCGCGGGACGCTTCCCGCTGCGCCGCAATATCCAAATCCCGTTGATCGCGCGCCGCATCCGCCATCCATCGTTTCTCCAGACCGGCATTGTGCCGGTGTTGTGCCTTCGGATCCATGAGAAATCATATTACAGCGAAATCCTAATATATCTTACCCGATGTTGAGAATCAAGATCGAAAGTGCAAAACTTATATAACTAACCGCACCAAAGTATCTCTCATGTCAGAAAAAAAGGCAGCAAAGGCCCGCGACTATCTCCTAACCGCATTTGTCGATCAGCTCATCGACGAAGGACTCGCATTTGATGGGGAAGACACTCGCTCCCAGATCCTCAATCACACCGATTTTGACAGTCTCCGCTCAACTTATCAGCGTCTTGCAAATATGATTTCACTGGAGGAACGTGAGACATTCATCCGCTGCGTAAAAACCACCCTGAAATCAGACTGCCCTCTTCTCTAATCTTTTTTATGATGTTTGGGGTTGTCATTACAATAGAAAGCATAGCAATAGTTATATTTGGTCTTATTACATGCTCCCTTGCTTTTGGGGGGGAGGGTTTCAGCTATGGTTTTAATGCCTCATTGGCTGCAACATTGGGTGCAATCGGTCTCTTTCTTATTACTGTAGCGATTTATTACGTAAACTATCGGTATTTTAATAATAAACGGGGGACTATCCAGTGTCATTAATTAAAGCCGCATTCGCATTCCCAATTCCTTTTTTTGTAGTCGGCGGAACAGCCTGTGCATTTTCAAATAACTATTTGGCGGCAATTCTTTATGGGGCAATCCCTTGTTTGGTTTGTATAACCGGCGTCTTGGCAATGACAAAAATAGAGAAGAATGTTAGATATAAGGAGACTGCCCCATGTCCCTAAACTACCCCGCATGGTGCCGCAAATGCAACATGCTTACCGGCCATGCACGCCATGGATTCAAAACCGAATGCGCCAGATGTCATGATGTTCAGAGGATCCCGCTATTCCGGTGGCTGGCAGGAACGCTCGTAATGTTGTTCCTGTTCGGGCTCGGACTTTATGTGTTTATCTCATCAATGCGCGTTCTTTGGCCGCTGTTTGAATTGCCCTTTATCGATCCGTGGGTCGGACAACTAACAGCGGGACTCTTGGTTATTCCCGGATTCGTAGCTTTCGCATGGCTTACCGGTAAGGTGATCAAATGGGACTGAACAAACAAAAGCTGCTTGAAGATCTTAAAGCCCAGATCGGAAACCTCGATGCGGAAAACGATACCCTTTGTGTATACCAGATAGGGCGCAACTCAATCGCCTCTCACTTTTTTATCGCAATCTCATCGGGGATTTATGACGAAGATGGAAAGCAAAATACTTGAAGTTATAGAGAAATCGACGCGCTATCAAGAGGGCATGTGGGTATCGATTCCACATCTCAGGTATTCAATCGGCACTCGGAATATATCAGAAGAAGATCTTTTGAAACATCTCAGAAATCTCGAAGAGAAGGGAAAAATAGAATCCAAGGAAATTATAGCAAGAAAGAAAAAGTATCTGATTTTTAAACTTAACTACCGGGCGAGAGAATTCCCCGTCATTTATGTTGGGGATGAATCCCCCCATTTCCCAACGTGAGCGAAAGACCTATTAAGCAACAGCGCCAACATATAACTTAATGCTTAAAGCGTATCAATATAGACTCTACCCGACGAAATCCCAGATCAGTACATTAAACCGTACACTGGATCTCTGCCGGAAGGTTTATAACAATACGCTGGCATTACGTCGTGACTCTTGGGACTACGATCAAAAGCCCCTGTCGTTTTTTGATACAACGAAGGATCTGATTCGCTGGAAAGAAGAATTCCCGCAATTGAAAGAAGTCCATTCGCAAGTCCTCCAGAATGTGCAGGTCAGAGTGGATCTCGCATTCAAAGCATTCTTCCAGCGAGTGAAGCGCGGGGAGAGCCCCGGATATCCGCGTTTCAAATCTTTTGGCCGGTATGACAGCATCACCTATCCCCAAGCAGGGTACTCTCTTGACACCCAGAACCAGACGGTAACGGCGTCAAAGATCGGGAAAATCAAAGCCATCATCCACCGCCCCTGCGAAGGTAAAATAAAGACTATGACCATCCGACGCTCAAGCACCGGCAAATGGTATGTCTCTTTCTCAGTCGAGCAGGAACCTGTAATCCGCGAACATATCGGAGATGAAGTCACCGGCATCGACCTGGGGCTGACCACATTTGCGATGCACTCGAATGGCGAGGCGATTAAGAACCCGCGCTTCTTCAAGACTGATGAGATCGCACTCGCCAAGGCTCAGCGCAGGATGTCAAAAGAAGCAAAGGGGACTCCGGAACGCTGTGCCCGCAAAAGGGTTGTATCTAGGATCCACGAGCGCATTGCGAATCACAGAAAGAATTTCGTTCACCAGGAAAGCAGGAGATTGGTCGAGCGATATAAAGTAATTGCCTTTGAAGATCTCAAAATCAAAAATATGCAGCAAAATTCCCGGCTGGCAAAGTCAATCGCAGACGCGAGTTGGGGTATGATGGTTCAGGCCACGCAGAACAAAGCGGAAGAAGCTGGCTCGCGCGTAGTCCTCGTCAACCCCAAGAATACAACACAGTTTTGTTCGCGCTGCGGTTTGTATGTTAGGAAGGAACTGTCCGATCGGATTCATTCCTGTCCGGCATGCGGATTGGTAATGGACCGGGACCAGAATGCCGCGATAAATATATTGAGACTGGGACTACAGTCTCTTTCGGCGTGATACGCACGAATAGAAGCCCTCTTACTTCAACTGGGGGAGTAGTCACGGCAAGGAAAAAGAAATATCTGATTTTCAAGCTCACTTCTGCTGGACCACCTTAATCTGGATATCCTGGGCATTATCCTGGAGCACAATGGTAAACCACCCGACAATACTCCCGATAAGCAGGGTAAAGAAAAATCCAAACCAGTACGCCATAATATCATTAAAGGATCCAAAGATCGCATGGCCTATAGCAACACCGACAAACACCGTGGAAACAAGGATAAAGATCCCCAGCAGCCAGAGGGCAGTAACCCTATTCGGAGAAGTTTTAAGCATATCGCGCCTGATACGGAACGGTTCCGGTTTAGACGAATCCGGATAGTTAGGTAACATAATCCATAATTCTCCGGACAAACTTATATAACTAACTATGTAAAATATACTTTCATATGGCAAAACCCGAAGGGTATGCGACTATCGGGCCGCTTACTATACTGAAAATCGTCAAAGACGAATTCATGGATATCTGCGCCAAAGAAGGGGATCCTGCAACCGGCAAAAAGAAAACGCTGGAAACCAAAATGACAGAACTTATAATCGCAGAGGTTAAGAAGTATAAGCCCAATTTTGAAGTACCAAAAACGAATGGAGATGAAACATGACCAACCACACATGGAAACTTGCCAAGCTGGCGTTCAGATATTATGCCCGCGGATTCGAAAGGATCGTATTTATGATCTGGGGCGCAGAGATCGCGTTCATCCTCTGTTACCTGTTCTTCAGCGTATCGCTCTACGGAACATATGTCCCGATGCTGCACGCAGGTTACACAGTCGGATCAAATACCTTGTCCGGCGCAATGGTAATCGCAGGAGTTACCGCAGTAGTGGACACAATTCATACGTTGCTGTTCCTTGCGGCCATGGGGCTTATCATAGGATATCTCCGGCACTATGCGGCGGTCCTCTCATATTACGACGAAGAGAAGTACAAAGCTTACATTAAATTCCGTGCGCCAAAAACCCCAGACTGGCTGATGCCGTTTGGCATCGGGAAAGAAGCAGAAGAGATCCGGCTTGCAACCATCGCCGAATGCAAGCGCAAGATCAAAGAGATCCGCGAAGGGGTTTGAAGGATGCCGGAAAACCAAATGCTCGGGCTGATGAAGCTCGCGTGGGAACGATCTTCCAGCGGCATTCACGATCTTATTAGCATGTTCTTCGGAGCAGCAATATTTCTAATCTTCATGTGTGTATTTACGCTCCAGAATTTCCTTGTGTTCAATCCTGCGGTAAATTATCAACTCCCGGAAGGTGCACTCGATGTTTATGGAGCACTTCTTTTAGCAATTCAGTTCGGGTTTATTAATACAGCGACTCTCCTTATATTTATGTTTGTTATCGTGTGTTTGGCTTGGTATACTATCGAATTTGTAATACTTTGTTACCACTACGACAACGAATCCTGGGAAGTAATCCGCCTTGCCAACCGCGCGAGCAATGCAATCACCGACTGGTTCCGCCGCGATGCAGCAGACGCTCGGACAAAAAATGCAAAGCGCATTGCCGAAATCAAATCGGAAATTTCGCGCCTGAAAAACAGCGATGAACTATAGTTTAAGGTTCCAATAAAAATGCTTAAAAGAATTCTCCTTTTTTTAGGAACAGGCTTGGTTATCCTTGGCGGGTTAGTAAACTCCCAATTTGCCGATATTTATATCCCCCGGATCTTTAAAGCAATCCCCGATCTGATTTCAGCAGGTTTGGGATCTTCAATCCAAGATCCCGGGACATACTTTATATTTTACGGGGCTGTCGTTTTGATACTGTTATGTTTGATATCGCTATCGAGGTTATTCCCCCATTGTTATTAATATTTTAAAAGAGAGAAATTTAGAAATGTTTTCCTTTTAAGCTCGGGTGAATACCTTCGCGCTGCTCCTCTTTCAGGAACTCACGCATATCATGTTCTGTCATTCCGGCATACCGGGGATCGGACCGCATCGTTTCGCACCGTGCGGAGAAATCCAGCGGGCTTTCAACAACGCGTTCGGGAACCCCGGCCATTCGCGCAATTCTTCGTTCTGGCGTTTGACTCACCTTCAGTAGACCTTCCCAGTCATTTTCCTGACATCGCGCTCTGCCTGCATCTCATGGGGGATGTGATGGCCGGCAGTTGCGTGCCCATCATGTTCAAAATCCGATCCTCGTGCATGGTGAACCTGGGGAACACCACTAATCTCTGCAATTTTTCTATGTGGCATGGTATACCAAAAAAGAATAGCCGTTGTGCTATAATAAGTCTTTCGGCAAACTTCCCATAAAAAAAATCAATCCGCTTTCTTTGCCTGCGCCCATGCAACTCTGGCACAATATGCTTTATTTTCCGGATCTTCTCCGGGGTTATTTTCCCGGCACGATCCATAAACGACTTTCAAAACATGCGCCGCATGGGGAGAAAGATTATGTCCCGGTGGCGGCGTCAAATACCCGTGATAGGTTCCCGGCCCGCGTCTGTCTGGCATGAAAAAAGATAGAGCGCCGATTAAATAAAACTATGGGAAGATCATGCCCAACAAGGTTATACAATATGCCCCGCAGATCGCGACTGCCCAAGGGATCGTGCGCTCAAAGAAATGCTTATCGCTTTTCTGTCCCAAAGTCCAGATAGCTATTGCCAGGCTCATCAGCAGTAACGACAACAAAAAAGAAATGCTGAAGAATACAATAGGGGATATCGCAACAGTCCATGCAAGCGCCCGCCAATCTCCCCCGCTTCCGAACCGATAACCGATCCCGATAAAGATCAATGCGGCAATAACAGAAGCAACAATAAAGAGAACGGCAGTTGCCGGTTTACCAGAAGCGATCATAATCCCATATCCGATAAAAGCGAACAGGATCCCAAGTTTCGATGAAATCCCCCAATACTCTTTCGGAAATTTGCGCGTTTTAACATCGGTAATTGCACCACGGATCAAAGTAATGGCAACAAAGATCCCCGCGATTACAAATGGAATTTCATAATCCAGCATTTTTTCAACCTTTTTTTTTAAATGCGATTTCCGGACGGATATTTGTTATTGCCGGGCCCCGTCCCTCTACCCGTTCGCATCAGGCGGTTTGACCCGCGAGGGCAACGGAAAGCCCGGCAATCTTGTGTTTGCGTGCTGCATTCGATCCTGGAGGAGACCATGGTGGAATCAACCGTTTGGATCAGCCTTCTGTGGAAAGTCAGATCCTGGCAGCCCCGTCAAGGTATGGAATCGAGTCTGCCTCACCGGCTACGGATTTTTGGCCGGATCATCGTCGAAGTTTATCTTTCAGTTTACCTTTGTCTTTTCAAGTTCAAATACTTCGGTCAAGATCGCCCGCCCCCTTCTGTTCCTTCAGCCATGCCAGCCGCTCCAGATCGTGCAGCTTCTCTATAAGCTCATCATCTTCCTCCGTACTCATTTCCGGGAATCCAAACGGCAGGACCATTAGAATATGTCCTGTCTGTAAAGCCGCTTTCAGATGATCTTCAGTTATAACGCAAAGCTTGCATTTGCACCTCTCATTTTCGACGATATCCCTGAGCATTTGACATTTTGTCAACGCCGACATGAGCGTGCCGCAATCTTTTTCGGTTAGTTCATCTGACATATTACATGCCCTCTCTGTTCAAACAAAACAAAAG
>Ga0172381_10002024_pt1 | contig 23034 bp, 20 predicted proteins | sample Leawel6488metaG_FD_119754 | JGI IMG/M metagenome (GOLD analysis project Ga0172381, IMG submission 119754) | Leachate microbial communities from a municipal landfill in Southern Ontario, Canada - Leachate well 64-88 metaG | ecosystem: Engineered > Solid waste > Landfill > Unclassified | place...
AAGCCAAAGTGCTGGCAAGCAAAGCTCATTGCCGAGCCCCACTGGCCCGCCCCGGTTTCCGTAGTTAGTCTTTTTATTCCTTCTTTTTTATTGTAATAGGCTTGGGCCAAAGCTGTATTTAATTTATGGCTTCCAACAGGGCTTACTCCTTCATATTTGTAATAAATCTTTGCAGGAGTGCCCAATTCTTTTTCCAAGGCAATAGCTCTTATTAAAGGGCTTGGCCTATACAACATATATGCTTTTCTAACTTCCTCTGGAATTTCTATAAACCTTTCCTGAGACATTTCTTGCTTAATCAATTCCATTGGGAAAATTGCAGATAAATCTTCTGGACCAATAGGCTTTCTTGTTGCAGGATGCAACGGCGGGTCCAAGGGTTTTGGTAAATCAGGAATAATGTTGTAGTAATGCGTTGGTATTTCTTCTTGTGATAAATTTATTATAGGCATATTTTTATTATTTAAGTTTATATTCGCGCAAGTTAAAATCGCCAGAATTCTCTTCCTCTGTTTTTAATAATAAATTTTATTTTTATATTTTTCATATTTTTTATAATAAAAAATCCCCGTCCTTCAGGCATAAGTAAATTATCCTCAAAGGACGAGGAATTCTCGCGGTACCACCTTTGTTCCCCCGCCCTGGGCGGGGACTCTCTCATCGACTCCACCTTTTCGGGATTTATCGATTATCCTATGATTACGGAGGAAGCCGGGTTTCCACTAACGCAGAAACCACCCTACCCGCTGTTAAGCGAGGTAACTTGGGCCCAATCCCCTTTCGGGGACCCAAGCGGGCTTTGCTTTTGTCAATAATTTATTATATCACGCTAAATCAGCGTGTCAATAAGTTTATAAACATCGCCGGCGCCCATGATAATCAAAACATCCGTAGATTTTATGTTTTCGGTTATAAACTTTTCAATGCTTTTCATTGGCAAATATATGACATTTTTTCTGTTTATTTTTTCAACCAGCTTTTCAGAGCTGACTTCTTCATTTATCACTTTTGTCTCTCTGCCAGCTACATCGTAAATGTCGGTAATGATTATTTCATCTGCCGGAGCATTTCGAAAAACTTTTACAAAATCGTTAAACAAATAATATGTTCGCTGGTGCTGATGAGGCTGGAAAACGCACCAGATTTTGTTTTTTTTATATTTCTCTCTCGCAGCTTTCAGTGTTGCCATAATTTCATTTGGGTGATGGGCATAATCGGAAATTACGGTCAGCTTGCCCTCTTTTACAATTTCAAACCTTCTCCATGTGCCTTTAAACTCAGAAAGCGATTTCAAAATTATATTTTCAGGAATTCCCAAAATTTTTCCAATTTGCAAAACGGTCACGCCATGCAAAACATTGTGCGAACCGGGAACCTTCAAAATTTTCTTTACTTTTGATGCGTCTTTCTGTTTCAAAGAAAACCCTATTGTTTTAAATTTAGTTTTACCAAGTTTTGGCGCATATTTGTCATCTTTATTGAAAAATAAAAATCCATCATCCGGCAGTCGCACAATAAAATCTTTGAACGCTTTTTTAACGTTGGCAAAGATTTTAAAATAATCTAAATGTTCTTTGTCTATATTTGTAACAACGATAATTTTTGGCGAATAATGCATAAAAGAAGAATCATATTCGCAAGCTTCTATAACTAAAAACTTGCTTTTTCCTGCCCTAAAATTACTGCCCCCAAACTCTTTCAGCTTTGTGCCCACAATAACAGTCGGGTCTAGCCCGGCTTTTGTTAAAGCTAAGGCTATCATTGCAGTGGTTGTACTTTTTCCGTGAGCTCCCGCAACCGCAATTGTATAATATTCTTTTGTTAAGTCTCCAAGAGCCTCAGGATAACTTATAACTTTTAGTTTGTATTCTTTGGCTTGAACTATTTCTGGGTTATCTTTTTTTACCGCCGGGCTACAAACAACCAAATCCATATTCAGCGAAATATTTTCTGCGGAATTGCCAATAACAACTTTAATTCCCTTCTCTACCAAAAAATCTGTAATTTCTGAAGCAACCAAATCAGAGCCAGAAACCTGGTGGCCTTTTGATAAATAGTACTGCGCCAACGCCGACACCCCTATTCCCCCAATTCCAATCAAATGTATTTTCATTTTATTCTCCTAAAATATGTGATTCTAAAATTGTGTATTGCGGACCTCCTCGTTTTAAAACGCTTTCCATGACCTCAATTGATTCTACTGTAAAAATTAAATCTATATTCTCATTTACTTCAGGGCGCTCTTCGGGTTCAATTTGTCTGAAAGCAAATTCTGAAATTCTTGCCAATGTTATGTGCGTAACAAATCCTTTTTCATCGGGTCTAAATTTTACGCTCTCAAGCAAATACTCCTGCAAATCTTCTTTCAGCTCAGCCAACTCTTCCGGCTTCTCACCCTCTACCCAAACATATCTTGGAGGCAATTTTTTAGGAGGCCCATACAAAACTTTGTTTAAGTTTATAGAAAAAGCTTTATGCCGTTTTGCCACTTCGCTCACAGCCTTGCAAACGTCGCCAATTTCAATATCGGTTAAGTCACCCAAAAATTCCAGCGTAATATGCAGGTTATCTTTTACAGTCCATTTCGCCGGTAACTCCGGCCACTTTTCAGCATAAGCCCCAAGCTGTTTCCTAACATCTGCCGGCAAATTTATAGCAATAAAAACTCTATGTCGCTTCTCCATATATGCTTAGCTTACCAAAAAATTACGTAATTCTCAACTATTGACATAGACTAACTATTATGCTATAATTAAATTATAGCGTTCTAAATATGAGAGCAAAGGGAGGTGCACTATGTCCGCAGATCGGTTAGAAAACGGAGACATTGTAGAGCTGACACAGCCCTACAAAATGTCCTCTGACTTCACGAGGATGAAAGTCAGCGACCAGCAAAACTGGTCGGGTGAGGTCACCTTCGAAAGCTATGCGATGGGTGGCGGCTTCGTCGTTCTGCGCAATGGCGAAGCGGCGGGGTTTAACAAACTCACCGTATCGAAGCGATTCATTCGCTTCGTGAGAAAAGGCGGCTAAAAACCGCAAGGAAACAAGTTCGTCTTGTTATCGTACACCAGGTCCGGCTGCACATCGCGGTCGGGCTTTTTCTTTGCATAAAAGATGGTAATATGAAAGTGATGACCCAGACTAATAAAAATATTGCGAAGATTTTTAGGGAGATGGCGGAGTTGTTGGATATTAGCGGGGAGAAGATTTTTCAGAGGATGAATGCTTATAAAAAGGCGGCGGTGTTTTTGGAGGCTTCGCAGGTTGATGTAAAAGAGGTTTATGAGGAAAAAGGAGTTGATGGATTAAAAGTGCCGGGGATAATTGGCGACAAAAATGCTAAGAAAATTGAAGAGTATATAAAGAAGGGCAAAATTAAAGAATATGACAAATTAAAAGAAGAAACAGCTATCAGGCAGGTAATCACTCACTTTTTCCAGTCTAAGGGGGTGGGCTTGCAAGAATTGAAAAATAATGCTAAAAAGAGGAAAATAGTATACTCTAGATACACAAAACCGGCAAAGCAATTGCTGGAATTGTCAGGTTCTGTTGAAAAAGCCAAAGATGCCATCAACACGGTGGCAAACTGGGCAAATTCAAGAAAGCTAGATTATACTATTGAAACAGTTTTCAAAAAATGGCTTGAGTTAGACCGCTTAAAGCCAAAAGAAATTGTAAAAAAACCATTTTACAGAGGCGACCCGATGATTTATTCGGAGACCAAAAAGAAATGGTATGTAATATCAAAATACGGCGAATGGTTAGAATTTGCCGACAAAGAATCCACTATTGAGTGGAAAATAATAGAAAAATAATTTTTAAAACAAATGCTAACACACACAGATTTACGACCGGGAATACAATTTATTTATGAAGGCCAGCCATGGGAAGTGGTTACAGCCGAAATGATGAAAATGGCTCAAAGAAGGCCTGTTATACAATCAAAAATAAGAAATTTGATTGACGGCCGAGTACAAGAAAAAAACTTCCAACAGGGAGATGTTTTTCAGGAAGCTGATTTGGAAAAAAAGGAAATTAAATTCCTCTATCAAAGCAAGGGCCAATACTGGTTTTGCGAGCCAAACGATCCGTCAAAAAGATTTTTCTTTACAGAAGACCAAATTGGCGCCAGAGCAAAATTTTTGAAGCCAAACGAAACCGTAACCGGAGTTTTATTTGACGAAAAATTTATCAGCTTTATATTGCCAATCAAAGTACAACTAAAAATCAAAGAAGCCGCTGCCGGAATTAAAGGCGACCGCGCCCAAGCCGGCACCAAAGAAGCCGTACTAGAATCTGGCGCAGTCATCCAAGTCCCCCTCTTCGTTGAAGAAGGTGACGTAATTGAAATTAATACAGAAACAGGAACCTACGTAAAAAGAGTCTAATCTAAAATAAAAAGACCACCTTAATCGGTGGCTTTTTTATTTTATTTTTTTATGGGAGGAGGCGGAGTTACGGGCGGGACGACTGGAGGAAGTTCTACAAAAGAGCGCTGGGCAATTTCTTCTTCTACTATGGCTTTGGGGCGGGAATATTTTAGTTTTGAGATTTTCTTTATTGCTTCAACAATTTCGGGTTTAGTTTTTGGCGGAAGCAGAGTGCTAATCTTAAATGGCGTGGAAATTTTATTATTTATCATCATCTTTACTATCAGTGTAAAGTTATCTAAATTGGCCAAATCAAATCTTGAAAATCCGGGCTCAAATTGTTTCTCTAATTTTTCAGCGTCTTCAGCTCCTATTCTGAAAGCGCCCATAGTGCCAACGTTTCCTAAAACCGCCTCTCTTATTTGATCGGTTAACTGGGGCATATATTGATGGGCCATTATCATGCTCAATTTATATTTTCTGGCTTCAGACAAAATTGAAGCGATTGAGTCGGTTGTAAAATTTTGGAACTCGTCTATATAGAGATAGAAATCTTTTCTTTCCTCTTCCTTGATTCTTGCTCTTCTCATAGCCGCCATTTGCATCTTAGAAACTAAAATCAAACCAAGCAAAGAGCTATTTACCTCGCCGGTCAAACCTTTGGATAAATTAGCCAAAAATATTTTCTTGTTATCCATTATGCCGGCCAAATCAAGCCCAGAATGCGACTGGCCTATTATATTTCTCATCATTTCGTTTTCAATAAACCTGCCCAGCTTTGAAACGACATAACCTAACATATCAGACCTTGTTGAGCCGGTTGTCTGACTCCATTCTTTTGTCCAAAAACTTCGCACAATAGGATCTGAAACTTTTTTCAACCTCTCTTGCAAAAATGCCGGGTCGGTGAACATTTTTGGAATTTCAACCAACGTACCGGGGTTATCTTTATCTGCCATCAAGGCCAGCATTGCGTTTCTCATATAGTGCTCAAACATCGGGCCTATAATTTCTGGCGGAAAAAGCTTCATAAATATGGCTATCATTTCTTGAACTGCAAAATCCTTTTGCTCGGGACTGTCATACTCTAGCATATTCAAACCGCATGGCCTCTCTGTATCAAAGGGCTCAAAAATAACTACGTCATCAATTCTTTCTTTTGGAATCAAAGCCAAAATATCATCTACCAATTCTCCATGAGGGTCAATTACTGCCACCCCCTCTCCATTTGCAATGTCTTGGGCAATCATACCCTTCATAAACCACGATTTTCCAGTTCCAGTCTGTCCAATAAAGTAGAAATGCCTGGCTCTATCGGCCTTAGAGGCAAAATAAACTTTTCTCTCTTCATTCCTATAATTTACATTTCCAATCGCAAGCACCCCGTTTTCCGGCAAATCGGACGGTGGCGCGGCTGAAACCGATTTTGCAGCTTTGATATACGGAGTTTCTATATAATGAGTTGGGAAATGGTAAATGGATGCCAGCTCTTCCAAATTTAAGATATTTGATTGCGATTTATTAAAATTTCTGAAACTGTAATCGTAAATCAATTTTTGAAGTTCTCTTCTGTGGACCTCTTTCACTTCCAGGCTATTTATAGCAGATAAAGAATATTGACTGAAAGCAGTAGTTAAGTGACTTAAAATTTCTTCCGCTCGGGCCTGAGATTGCGCAGAAGCCACAATCCTTACGTTTACCTCAAAAGGCTGTTTTTGAATTTTGCTTTGAATTGCGTCATAACCTTTTTGATCAAAACCTTGCTGCTTGTTTACGTTGACCTGCTCAAATTCTTTTGCTTTTGGGTCTTTTGCGGGTTTAAATAACTCTTCGAACATTTCCATTATCAGCCCGTGAGAAGCCTGCGCCACCGCGGTTCTTAAATCTCTTCCTTCCCTTATTTTTTTTAAGGCTTTTTCGCCCTTCTTTCTTAAATTTAATTTTGACAATGGCCTAATTACCACTTGTACGGCCGCGCCCTCATTAGCTGAAATTTTACTTAAATTATTTGTTACCGAAGAAAGCGGGTCTTTTTCCAGACTCTGGTAAGTGCTTATTGGAAAAAGCGCATTTGCTGACAATTTTAAATACGCTCCAGCGGTTGCCCCCTGCGGTTCAAAAATTGTGTAATCTTGCGGAACCTTATCAACAACTGCATTTGGATAAACACCCTGCACATATTTCTCAAAAACAGATTCCAAATATTTAGGCACGCCAACATAAAAAGAGATGTCGGAATTTCCTATTTGAGAAGCTATTTCAAAAGCCACAGAGGGCGGATCTTGAAATATTTTCGGTTTTTTTAAGTACAAAAAGTTAGCAAACACCTGCTCCATCTGAGAGATTATAATTTTCTCTTCTTTCTGCTGTTCGCCCTCTTTCTTGGTTTGATTTTTTGGCATCATTACCAAAAATAAAACCATTTCCAGCCCGCCAAAGACAGAAATTTTTTCATTTTTTTCAGAATTCAAGGCTATTGCAAAAGCCATCACTATCAGTAAAAAAAATAAAATTAAACCCGGAATAATTATAGACATAATTTAAACTTTATTGTCATCGTTATCATCGGTTGGTTTTCCCATTTTTTGATAAAATCCTTCTCGGGCTAAAATGTCGTGCAAAATATCCAAGAGATACGGCTCATTCATTTTCTTTGCAACCTGTATGGCAAACACTACACCTTTTTCCCTGGCGATTTCCAGCAAGTGCTCAATTTTTTCTTTCTCGCCCAAAAATTCTATTTTCTGGGCTTTCTTTTTAGCCTCGTCTTTTGTTTTATCATCCATTTCCATCATTTCTATTTCTTTTCTCAGTTCGTCAGAAACAATCTTGTCGTCGGGGGAAATTTCTCTTTTCTCTATCTTACTTTCTTTATCCCAATCAAAATGCACCCCCTCCTCAGGAGCTTGCATTCTTTTTTCCGGAGTTTTTAATTCTTCCTTTTTTTCGTCTGTCATAAGTTGTTTTTACTTAACTATTAAATCCAACAAAAACGACATAGTCTTTTTGGACGAAAGATTAGAGGCTGAATTGTTTATACCCGTCTCGACTACTATTTTCAGCCCTTTTGACTCTTTCGAAACCTCGTATATTTTTGTGCATGGAGTCGGATCAAATGCGGGCTTTAACAAAGTTCCGCATAAATTAGGATTTGGAAGCCAAGGGTTGGCGTTGTGACTAATGAGTGGCACAAAATTTCTGCCCTCAGAATCAATAATATTTCCTAGGTCCCAGGCGTTCTGATCTGTGTTTTCAATTCCTTTGTTTTGCGCCCCGATTGTTACTTGTATAAATTTTGCTCCCGTATTGCTTATAGAAAGGTCTTTTTGGTTAGAAGATGAATATTGTTTGTTAACAATCTGAGACGCTCTTAAGACGTTCCCCTTATCTAAAGCAGACTCAAAAATGAATCTTATGTCTCCTAATTGTTTTTCATAAACCGGCAAAGGCACTGCCGGAGTTTCTGTAACGACTGGCCTTGCGGGTTTCTCTGCCATTTTCATAATTAAGAAAGTGATAACTATCGCAACAAAAATTACAATTGCTAATGATAAAAGCAACCTTGAAGCCTGCCCCAGCTCTTTATTGAATTTGAACATATTAGTTTAATAAAATTGTATTGTTTAATTTTACCATAACCTACTCATAGCGCAATGCCTCTATGGGGTCCATTTTTGAAGCAGACCTTGCCGGCAAAACACCAAACGTCATTCCTATCGCCGCCGAAACCCCCACGGCAACAACAATAGAATAAATAGGCACACTGAATGTCCAAGTTAGTCCGCTATAAACAGCAATAACAGAGACAATCCACCCCAAAAACGCTCCGAATAAAATTCCCAAAATTCCGCCCAAAAATGTGACCAGCACTGATTCTACTAAAAATTCTTTTAAAATATCCGCATCTGTGGCGCCTAAAGCTTTTTTCAATCCTATTTCCGCGGTTCTTTCAGTAACAACAACATACATAATATTCATAATTCCCACTCCCCCGACCACCAATGAGATTGCGGCAATAGAAATAAGCAAAATTGTGATGCCGTTAAAAATTGTATTAAAAGTGTTCATAGCCTCTGCCATTGTGGTTGCAGTAAAGTCATCTTTGGCGGGATCTTTGATATCATGGTTGTCTCGCATAATTGTTCTTATGGCTTCGGCAGTTGCGTCTCCTTGATTGGCGTCTTTCATTTGCACAACTCCAATTAAAAGGTAGTCTATGCCCAGCATTTTTTTCTGAGCAGTTTTTAGGGGCATATAAAGACTGTCATCTGCTCCTCCCGAAGAAGTTGACCCTTGCGGATTATAAACTCCTATAACTTGAAAGTTTAAGTTGCTGACTTTAACCAATTTACCCAAAGGATCGTCCAACCCAAATAAATTATCTGCCAGAGTGCTTCCCAAAATAACAACCTGCGCGCCTCCCGCGTCTTCTGACTCAGTATAAAATCTGCCCGACTTTAAAGTGTGCTTGTCTATTGAAAACATTTCACCGCCGGCTCCATAGTAAATAATATTTTTCTCAACTCCGCGATAGCTGACTACGCCAGACCCCACTGTCATTCCGTAAGCCCCTTTAACATTTCCCAGTTTTTTAACGTCATCAAGATCTCTTTGCTTGAACGACGTTATTGCAACAGCAGACGTGGCTCTGCTGAAATCAGCGGATGCGGCGCTGTTTGCCCGATTTTTAGTTGTTGGAGGAACGCGTGTTTCAATAAAAAGCGTGTCTGTTCCCCACGAAGACAGCTGGTCGCTTATCAGGCTTTGGAATCCCGCGCCCGCCGACAAAACCATAATAACTGTTGCAATTCCAATAACAACTCCCAGGGTTGTCAAAACCGTGCGAGCCGGATTGGCCCTCAAAGCCTTCACAGATTGTTGAAAAGCGTTAAACATATTATTCGTAGCGTAGCGCGTCAATAGGATTTAATTTTGATGCTTTAAATGCCGGGTACAAGCCAAAAACCACACCTGTTAAAATAGAAACTCCGACTGCCAGTAAAACAGACGTTATAGAAATGACGAATGCCCAATCATATCCCAAATATATCATCAACAAATACAATAAGTAAGAGATTACAATCCCCAAAATAATTCCTATCACTCCGCCCAAAAATGTAAGAGTTCCAGCCTCAATTAAAAATTGGTTTCTTATGGCCGAATTACTGGCTCCAACCGCCTTTCTCAAACCAATTTCACGGGTGCGCTCGGCTACTGTTGCCATCATAATATTTAAAATTCCTATTCCCCCGACAATCAAAGCAATGGCGGCCATAGCTGTTAAAAATAATCTTAACGCGTTTGTTATTGTGCTCAAAATACTTACCGCGTCAGCTATGTTTCTTACCGTAAAATCTGCATCGGTTGCCTTTCTTATTCTGTGGCGCTGGTTTAAAATGTTTGTTATATCAACGATTGACGGCTGCACGTTTTCTGCAGAATCAATTTTCATGCTTATTGATTGCACATAATGTATGCCAAGCAGCTGTTGCTGGCCAATAACCAAGGGAATAAAAATCATATCATCCATATCCTGGAAGAAAGCCACGCCCCTTTCTTCAACAACCCCAATAACCCTTAAAGGAACTCCGCCAGCCTCTGTTTGAGTAGAGCTTCTTATTTTTACCACCTGGCCAATAGGATTAATGCCTGTGTCTTGAAACAATTGCTTCCAAACACTATAACCCAAAACCGCCACGTTTGCACCGCCTTGTTCTTGCTGAGAATCAAAAAAGACACCTTCTTTCATTCCAAAACTTGTAACTTGAGGATATGAGGCTTCTGTGCCCACAAAATTAGTGTCAATTGTTTTGCTACGCCAAGTAACAGACGAAGACCCCATTGCCATAGCCGTAACGGCCTGCGCGTGCGGAACCGCGCGCAAAGCGTCGGCGTCATCTCTTGTCAGAGTTGTAATAACAATGCCAAACAATTGGGCTGGAGGCCCCTTTTCATCGCTTTTGCCAGGCTGTATACTCAACAAATTAGCTCCCAATTTAGTAATCTGCCCCAACACCAAGCTTTGCGCTCCTGCTCCCAAAGCAATAATGATAATAACCCCGGCAACCCCAATTACAATTCCCAAAATAGTCAAAAACGACCTCCCCTTCCTGGCAAGCAAAGTCCTAAAAACAAGTTTTATAGTCCCAATAAAATCCATTTTATTTTGCCAAGTCTCGGTCGGCTTCGGCTATTGTTCGCTTTGTCACTTTTTCGTCGGAGATTATTTCGCCGTCTTTTACGCGAATTATTCTTTCGGCGTGGTTGGCTGTGTCGGTTTCGTGCGTTACCAAAATAATTGTGTGACCCCGGTCGTTTAATTTCTGCAAAATATGCATAACGGCGTTTCCTGATTTTGAATCAAGGTTTCCTGTTGGCTCGTCGGCAAAAATCACAGCAGGATTATTTACCAAAGCCCGGGCAATTGCTACGCGCTGTTTTTCTCCGCCGGAAATTTGATTTGTAAAATAGTTAAGCCTGTGTGAAAGCCCCACAGATTCCAAAGCTTTTTCTGCAAGCTTGTCGTAATCTTTTTTCTTGCTGTAAATCAACGGAAGTTTTACATTGTCTAAGACTGTTGTTCTCGCCAATAAATTGAAAGACTGGAAAACAAAGCCGACTCTTTCATTTCTTAGTTTTGCCAGATAAACATCGTCAAAATCTTTTGTGTCTTTGCCTTCAAATTTGTACAAACCGGAAGTTGGCCTGTCTAAAAAACTTAGTATGTGCATCAATGTAGATTTTCCGGAACCCGAAGGCCCCATAATTGCCACAAACTCTCCTTCTTCTATAGTGAAGTTTATGTCATGCAAAACATGCGTTACAACTTCGTCGTTGACGTAATTTTTCTTAAGTTTTTCTATTTCAATTAGCGCCATAGTTATGGTTTCATATAAGTTACAATTTCCTGGCCTTCGCTTATTCCGGAAACAATTTCTATCAATCCCCCGTCCGCTTGCAAACCTGTTTGAACCTGGACTTCGTGATATGTTTTTTTCTTTAAGTCGTCAATAACTCTTATATACTGTTTGTTATTTTTATTTATTACTGCGGTAGACGGCACAGCCAAAACATTATCTTTTTTGGCAACCAAAATTGTCATATTGGCAGTCATTCCGGGTTTAATATTTGGAACGTTTTCAAAACTTCCTTTCACCAAATAATCCACCACCCCGGAAATTATTGTTGAGGCGGGGTTAATTGACAAAACTTTGCCGGCAAAGTGCTCGTCCGGGCCCAAAGCATCAAATGTGTAATCAATAGGCTGGCCAAGTTGCAAGGATGCTATATTAGCTTCGCTGACATCTGCCTCCGCGTGCAAATTTCCAACGTCCTGTAAAACCATAACCTCTTTTGAAGGAGTTGCCAGCTCGCCAACCTTGGCGTCAACCTGCGTAATGGTGCCGGATAAAGGCGCTATTATAATTAAGTTGTTCAAAGCAGTTTGCGCCGAATCAACCTGGCCTTGCGCTGAAAGCACCATTCCTTTTGCTGAATCAATATCTTCCTGTCTTGGCTTTTCCTGTTTTGCAGACAGATTATCTTGAGCCGTTTTAAGAGCCGCTTTATAAGAGGCTACGCTGTTTTGCAAAGTATTAACACTGGTCATAGCTGTGCTGACGGCGGTTTTCTGCGTGTCTATTGAAGTTTTATCTGTTGCTGAAACTTTGGAATAATAGCCTCCCTGGTCGCATTGGTCTCTTATAATTTGCAACGAGTTAAAAGTGCTGATTAAATAATTTGACAGGTTTGAAATTGCCAAATCTGTCTCCCCGGCGCTATTAGCTTTATCAATACTAATTCTGGCTTTTGCCAGATTATCACCCATGTAACCTTTATTTTCTTGCACCGAAATACTGGGCTGGTCAGTTGTAGAAAAATAGTTATTTTGCAAGGTAGTAACTGTTGAGTACGCATTATAAATTGCAGTATAAGCGCTATTTAAAGTGCTTAAAGAATTATTATATGCGCTGCTCAAGTTTACCTTTGCTGCAGATACAGCATTTTCCAGCGCCTGGACGTCGCTTTGGCTTGCCCCGTTTAACAATTTATCGTAAGCCGCTTGCGCCTGGACTAAACTACCACGGGCAGAAGTTAAAACAGCAAGAGCGCTTGACTGATTTAATGAGGCTAAAATTTGACCCTGATAAACCTTATCGCCCTCTTTTACGGAAATACTTCTGACAATCCCGCTCCCCTGAAAACTCAGATTCAAATCAACTCCGCTGACCACTTGTCCGGTTGACAAAACAGTCTCCTGCAAATTTTGTTTTTCAGCCAAACCTGTTTGTATGGAGCCCACATTGTTTTTTGGTCCAAAAATAAGATACCCTATTATTGCAACCACAACCAAAATTATAATAATCCAAATATTTCTTTTTCTCTTCAAAAATTTAGGTATTTTTACTTTCATTTTTACTATAAATTAATACTATTAAATTATTTTTAATTAAATTTTACAGCGCCCTCCATCCATTTTTTAAATTGGCAATCATTGCTGTGTTTGGGCGGAACCGAACTTCTTAAAACAATAACTGCGTCTTTAAAAATTTCGTAAACCTCGTCAGGATTTGTTTCAATTTCCATCACCTCTTTTCTAAACGGCAGACGGTCAATAAACCCCTTGCTCTTGTCTACAATGTAAAATGCCAAATATCCTTTTCTTGGAGTTTTATATCCGTTTTTCTCCATTAAAAATGTATACGTATCTAATTGCAATTGAAATCTGTCGTAAACATTGGCCGCTGTACTTCCTGTAGATTTATAATCAAGCGGAGCAATTTTCCCATCATCAAATTCCAAAACATCATCAACTGCTCCAAATAAAGTTGCCTGCAACTCTTCGTCAAAATATCTTATGCCGGCAAGATTATTTCTCCACTGGTTTAACAGTTTTTGATTTTCAAACAAATGCGCTTTTATATTGCTCCCTTTTAATAACGGGTGTGTTAATTTCTTGCCCCTGTAAGCATCAAACTCTTCTTTCAAAAGCGCGTCAACCGCAGAGTTTAAAGCATAAGGATACGGCGGAGGCCTTTTAATTCCCCTGTTTTTATCAAGCCAAAAACAATGCGGACATTCCAGAAATAAATTTAGCGAATTTGGTGACAACTGTATTGTTTCTCCACTCATAGCCTATTATCATATTTTAGCATATTTTTGCAAAAAAAATAGGCTACCGCAACATCGTGTTGCGGTAGCCAAAATATCACTGGCCATTTGCGCGCTTCCAATTCTGGAAAGCTTCGCCGGCAGTTTGCACCTGGCTCAGGGCGTACAAACTGTGTGGCTTGCCGTTTCTCTTCCTTTTGGGATGAGGTTGTGTTTGCACGAGACCGGTTTGTCTCAGCCAGGAGACTTGCATGATAGAAAGACCGCCCGAATATTTTAGGGCTTCGTTAAGGCCTACCCACTGTTCATCTCCATTCAAGTCCGGAGCGGCCTTCAGCATTTGCCACGCTTTCTCACGCCAGCCCTGAAGGCGCATATTTGAAGCGCCCCTGCTCTTTATTGCCTCTATCTGTCGACGGTCATACTCCTTCCTGCAATCCGGATTGTCACAGATTTTATGAGGCGTGCCTCCTTGCCGCGGTTCGCCTGGCTCTCTGTGATCAATTCGAAACTCTTTTCCGCAGATGACACAATGAGAGATGCCCGTTACTCTGGGGTGCTCTTTTAGCTTGGCGACACCTTCTTCGGTGATGCGCACCCGACCATAGTAGAGCTCAAAGGGTATCTCCTTGGCGCGGATGATGTCAGCCACAAGGCCATGGCTTACACCAACCGCCACAGCCGCCCTGCTAATGGACCAGAATTTCTTCCGCGGTGGCGGCGTCACGGCATCTCTACCCATCTCAGGGATAATCTGATCCCTGACGATTTGCTGGATGCGTTGAGACCTGATCTCAAAAAGCTCGCCTACATCTTTCTGCGAAAAGCCATGCCTTAACATCCAAGCGACGACTTTCATTCGCCATTGCCTGTCTGGTTCGCGTTCCCTCTTCTCGGCTTCTCGTTTATTTTCCAGTCTTCCTGCCTTTCTAAGCAGGGTAAGGGTGTCTTTGACTGCGTTGGTCGTGAGACCAGTCATCAACACAATCTCTTCCACCGACCTTCCTTGCTTTATCATTCCTTCCACGACATCCATTCTCAGTGGCCATACCTCAGGTAACGTTCGTCTTCGTCCCATAGAATCCTCACGAAATTGTAAACGTGCCCGCAAACAAAAAGCCTTATCTCCTTGATAAAACTTTCTGCTTTTTGTATATTATTTATAACAACAAAGTTGGCAAATGTCAATCCGACTAAGAAACCACAACCCACCTATATTTACCGTACTGGTCCTTAAAAAATTGCCAACTATTATACCCGTACTGCTTTAACAGCTTCTCTATCCCCTTCTTCTGAATATAATCAAATTCCATATATATTTTTCCGTTTGTATTTAAATGATTTTTTGCCCGGCTTAAAAACTTTTTGATATATTGCATCCCGTCTTTTCCGCCAAACAAAGCCTGCCTTGGCTCATATTTCAAAACCGACTTTTGAATTTTGCTCTTCCGCGTCGTTGGAATATACGGCGGATTAGCCAAAATAAAATCATAACGGTCTTTTATCTTTGCAAAAACATCAGACTTTATAACATTATATCTTCCCCTTTTTATAGAATTATTTTTTAAATTTATTTTAATCTGCGCCAAGCATCTTTTATCATTGTCGGCAAAATCAACAGTCGCACCCGCCTCGCGTCGACGAGCTCCGCGAGTCGAGGCGGGCAATAAACCAGGCACGTTGGCCAAAACCGCAACGCCAATGCACCCCGAGCCGGCAAAAATATCCAAACACTTTATTTTCTTTATTTTATATTTTTTGATCTCATCAATTACCCGCAAAACCCAAAATTCGGTTTCCGGCCTTGGTATCAAAGTCTTTTTTGACAAATCAATCTCACACCCCAAAAATTCTTTCCAGCCAATAACAAAATCCACCGGCTCCCCTTTCTCAAGCCGTTTTACATCCTTATAAAATTGCTTATTTGGCTTCCCAAAATATTTCTCTTTCAAAAGCCACTGTTCTTCTTTTTTAAAATCTTTTTTCTCTATTTTCATAATGTTTTATAATACAACACAAAAAAAGAAGACCCAAATCCCTTCCGTGGGATTGGGTCATGAGAGTTAAGCCAGGCACTTGGCCGGCTGCCACTCCCGATTAGCTGCGTTGAATGCCTTGTAATCTTGGTACAAGGCACTCCCAATCACCCCCAAATCAAAGTTGTTCAGGGGTGTGCCAGTTATAAGCTTGGCCCAGATGTGGGGCGGATAGAAACGGATATTGTCCGCACCCGACATGGCCTCTCTGTGCAAAAGACCAGTACCAGAGGGCACAAAGAAGTCATCAACGTTGTCAGTACCCAAGAACACCCGTACGCCCCGTTTCAGCAACTCCGGCATCCTTGCAGTTGAATTGTGCTGCGGAGCAAACAACGACCGTAGTCGTCTCATGGAGTTGCCAGCCGTGAAGGCTATCACCACGCCAACATTATGCTTGACCAGGTTGTCCGCCAGCCTAGCGTAACGCTCCTCGTCACTGTACGCCGTTGGCGAAATCATGTGCACGGCAAACACCGTGGGACCCGTATGCCCGGGGATTACGGGCGCCTTGACCCATCCTTCCAGGCCATCGAGCATGATTTCCGTTTCATGTTGTCTTGCATCATCCCATTGATCCAGATGGAAGTGGACTTCCTTTTTGAGCCGGCAAGCGATGTCAAACACCGTCCGGAAGTGGCTCCTAATACCTATCCTCCCATCTGGATTCACTCTTCCATCGAAGTCATCTTTCTCGGGCAGAGTAATGAGGAAGTCTGCTTTCGCGGCAGCTTCCTCAAACATTTCCAGGCGGTGATGCCGGCTTATTCCAAAGACAGGATACGCGCCAACCAAGATTTCAATCCGGCCGGCAAACTCTTCCTTGAGCTCCAAGGCCGTATTCAAGGCAAGCAGTCCCTTCTCGGGCAGATCTTCGGAAAGATCTGCACAGGCGCGGATTCGCCTCGTACCCCACCAAATCAGCCGCTCAAGAATTCTCCTCTGCCTTGCCAGCAAGTTCTTCCTTTTGAAGGCCACGCCGCGATGCACATCCCCCACCACCGCCTGCTTCTCTTTCATAGATGAGAAGGAAATGTCAATGGGATTCTTTCTTATATGATCCAAGCACTCAGATTCCAGCAGCCCGGCCCTGGGAAGGTGTATGTGGTAGTCATCTCCGCCACCGTACTCCAGAACGCCTCTCAAGAGCATGCCTTCGTAGTCGCCCAAGTAAGGAATGAAGTCCTCCAAGGTAACTCTTCTCTGCCTTCCTGCCTTTGCCCTCCTAGCATTGCTCGACTTTGCCGCCACCGCCGTTTTCCGCGCTACCATGGTTTTACCTCTTCAGCTAAGTTACACAAATTGGTAAAGGACGTTCCAATACGCCAAAATCCTAAATTGGAATTCAGACACATTTTTTCTAATGCTACTCTTCCTAGAAAACTTGTCAATGGGGTTTTATCCACAGGCAACAAAAAACCGCCCTTTGGCGATTTTTGATTTAAAATAAATTTTATTCCAAACTTATTTTATTTGTTTTTTAGGATAGTAAAAATAAATTGCTAAAAATATAACAAACATTATGGCCTCGCTGAGCAACAATACCTTGTAATAATCGGGGCAGAGAAAGCTGAACATAATAATCATTGCAATTATTATAATCAGAGTCACAATCCACCTTTTCTTTATTTCCTCGCCGGCTTCTTCATGCTTTTTCTCAATTAATTGCAAAAATAATAAAATTGTCGCAATAATTGCCAAAATAAAAATAATCAGGCAAAAGCTAAGTCCATTTTTAAACAAATCAGGCAGAGCTGCCAAAAAAGGATTCACAGATTTTTCTTTGGTTTTAGTTTCCTGCGCGCCCGGTTCCTCACCGGCGTTATCTAATCCGGCGCCTCCGTTATTATTTTCTCCGCCCTGGCTTAATGCTACCGCTCCCCCAGCGTTTCCTGGAATGACGCCCTCTTCTGCCATCGTTTCTTCCCCTTTAACTAATGGAACGGTAAAGCTATGCTCTGTGCTTACGGCAAAAGAACCATGGGAAACAACCCTGTAATAATAAGTAACACCCGGCACCAATCCGGCAATATTCATAGTATGACTTTCTGTCTTAACTGTATCTTCCACGGTTGAATGAGCGTAACCGTAATTTGGCGGGTTTTCCAATTGAAAAATATGCGCCTCAGTTTCTGCTGAATATATTACTCTGCTTGTCGCAGGATGATTTGTCTCCCAAGTAACATCTGTTTGGTTAGACACAACCGGTTCAGCAGCTTCGTTGAAAATCACTAAACTTGTCTCTCCTCCAAAATATGTATTACCGCCACCTCCGGTAACCACGCCTCCCCCACCTCCTCCACAGCCTCCACAGTCAGCAGAGCAAGTATTGCAGGTTTCACTGCCGTTGCAGACTCCGTCTCCGCAATCTCCTCCGCCAATTGTCTCTTGGCCGAAAATTCCTATATCAAAGTCAAAACCAACTTGCTTTCCTTGATAGCTGTTTCCCGTTTCAGGAATAAAAGTAATTGTAAAATAGTATTTTGTTATACCGCCCGATGCCAATTCAGAAAGCTTTTTTTCTCCTGCTGCAAAAAATTCCGTAAGAGACGCTTCTCCGTATAGGGTTTTAGTTCCATCTGTAATTTTTAGCTTTAGCTGATCTGCCAAACAATTTTCTGAACAAGAAGTATAATTTTTAGCCTTTACTCCTATTATTTTTTTCTCAGCAGTATTATTTGTAACATCAACATATCTTGTCACAGCCTGCCCCGGCATAAAATTCGCTTCGCTGAATAACGGCGTTTGCTCAAAATCTACTGTTAAATTGCTTGGAGAAGAAGGAAAAGCTGAAACCGAAGAAACCGGCAAAACGCCAATTATAAAAAGCGCGAACCCCGCTATCAAAATTGTTTTTTGTAATTTATTCATAATATTCTATTTATTCTGCAACCGGCGCTGTTGGCTCTGGAGGAGCAATTAATTCAACTACGCTTTGCGAATCCTCTAACGGAAGTGCGACTGTTTCTGTATTAGTTGTCAAAACCTCAACAGTCTCGGGCTCTTCCGGACTCTCAATAACATCCTGAGTCTGCGCAGGCTCTTCTACAACCACATCTTCCTCCACCACCGGAGTTTCCTCTGTTACAACGGGCTCTTCTGTTGGTAATTGAACTTCTTGAACCGTAGTATCTTCTTTTTGTGCTTCTTCCACAGCAGGCGCCTCTTCTACCGCGGCCTCTTCTTCTATTATATCATTTTCTTCAGCCGGAGCATTTTCTTCTACAACCGCATCTTCCTCCGCCGAAGTTTCTTCTATTACAACGAGCACAACAGGTTCTTCGGCCGCAACGCCCTTTGTTGCCAATGGTTCTACGACTGAAGTTTTTTCCTCTTCTAAAATATTTGATTGTCCGGGCGTCGGAATCGGGTCTACCCAACCTCCCACTCCATCTGGAATACGGGCATATGATTTATTTGATGGAACACTGTTTATACACCCCTTCCCAACGCCATTCCCGTTTTCGTCATTGGTGCTTCCCTCTGTTGGCTCTAAATTGCAAAAATCCGCAGGAATAGTGTAAGAATACGAATCAATTAAAACATCTTCTGCATTGAAAAGCCTGACAGAATCATCGCTATCATTATTAAACAAAGCCTTATTCATAAATACCACCAAAAATCCATTAGCGCCAATAGTTTGTGTTGTCAAACCTGTGTGTGCCGTATCAATTAATATTTTGTGGTCAGAACTATCCAGATTGTCGCGTATATACCAGCCCGAAAGATTTACGGGAGAACCACTATTATTATATAACTCAACCCACTCGCCTCTTGGCATGTCGCTATTGTCTGCTCCAAAATCATACCCATACTGATTGCCCTCGGGGTTTGGCAAAAATTCATTTAAGACTACTCCACCTGTAGGATTTTTCATACTAACTGCGCTGTCAATTTCTTCAATGTCGGTAAAGCCTCCAGCTCCATAACTCACGCCTTCCTGCCATGCCTCAAAAACAATTTTAAAACTGCAAGATTTTCCGCGCATAGTAGTTGGAGTACTTGAAGATAAAGTAGCATTAAAACTCCATTGATCAGGATCGCTAAACGTAAAAGGGCTGCACGCAAACCCGCTCAACCCAGTGCTTGCGCATTCAACTGCTCCCCCATCTAAATTTGCTTCCAATCTCACATAATCACAAAGATCTCCTGTTAAACTTTTAGCAAAAATTCTATATTGAAAATTTAAATCTCCTTCATTACTTACATTTATAGCACGGTAGCTATGCTCCCCTTCAGCCAAACTCCCCGGCGTAAATGCCGATAACGAATTTACAGAAAAATCCAAAGTGCTAACCGATAAAACATTCTCTACGTTTCCTTCAGTGTCGGTAAAGTAACTTATGGTTTCTCCAACAGCCAAAAGCCCAGTCCAGTTAAGGCTGACAATTACCAACAAGGCTGATATTTTGACGATAGATGTTTTAATGATTGATTTCCTAATCATTGTGCTATATTCTCTTCATTCCTATTTTTAACCTCTCTAAATATTTTCTTGATTTCATCGTAGATAATAACTGCCGTAGGCAATATTATTATCAGCATAAAACCTATCGGCTGTTTAACAAAATTTATAAGATACCCAAAGTACGGCAAAGAAAACAAAACTTTTCCCACAACATTTTTTTTGGCAACACCATTTACATCCTGACTTTCGTTGGCGTCGCCTTTTGTGATGTAAACTGGCTGACCTCCCTCCACCCTGATATCATATATCCTATGAGTAACAGGTGTTTCTTTTTTTGCGGAGGGATTAAATGTTACTATGTCCCCTATTTTGTAATCATTTGCCGGCTTTATAATAACTACGCTTCCTGTATAAATTGCCGGCTCCATTGAACCCGATGACACTGTTAGTATTTTAAAATTTCCGGTGATTGGGAATACAGAAACGACAAACAATAATGCAATCAAAACTATAAACGCGCTAAAAATGTAATACAGTATTTTTGAAATCTTCATTTATAATCTAATTAAAATCTTTATTGATTGTCCCACTCTGCGCAGGGCAGATTGAGACAATCTGAAAAAACTTTAAACTATATTGTTACTGATTAACAATATTGCCCTCCCAGAGGGTATTAGCATTACTTGATGGTGTTGGCCTTAACCAATACTTTGCGTCGGAGTTGCTATTAAATGCAGCATACGTACCAGATTCTGTTACTGCTCCGCTAACAGGTGTAAGCGGACCACCGATGACTGCTTCTGAGGAGCCATTCCAATATACTAAATTGAAAGACGAGGAATCATTAACACCCCATGCTTTTAATTTATAATTTCCGGCCGTGTCCCAAGTCAAGAGACCCAAAGTTCCGTCGATTACAGAGGCCCAGGTAGTGGTATCTTTGTTATCTAGCACTACGCCAGTTTTAGTATTCGGACCAATCCCATCAACTTGTTCGGCATATAAGCTGATGTTAAAGCTCAATTTATCGCCTTGAGCCCAGTTTTCGGTAGCTTCATCAAAATGATAGCTCTGTTTAACGGTAAGCGTATCGCCCGCTGCGATAGGACCCAATGGAATCCAAAGATCCTTTACGTCGCTCATCTTAACATCCCAAGAAGATTTAATCATGTCGGTTGAACCCACTGTCATACTGTAGGTGATTACACTTGGCAAATATGTACCCTCGGTGTCATTGGCACGGCACGTAGTACCGTCCCAAAAACCACCGTGCGTTGTACAGTCTGTCAAAGTCAAAGTACTGTCATATCCAAAAACAAAAGTTCCAATTTGCTTTCTTAAAACAATCGGATTTGTACCTGTGTTTTTAACTGTGAAAGTAATATCTCTGGTCATACCCGGCTTCATATCTGCTAAATCAGCAGAATAGCTGCTTGTCCATTTACTTCCCGTAACGCCTTCGTCAACTGAAATATCAATTACTCCAGCTGAAATTGTGTTTCCGACGCTTGTTTCTGTGTCGGAAAAATATGCGATTGTTCCGCTGACTGCAACCGCAGAAACGGCTCCAATCACTATTACGCTTAATAAGATTTTTTTAATATTCATTTTTTATTTAATTAATTTTATTATTACTTTTTTACTAAAGAGCTAAATCGACCTTTCAATAATATAAAAAGTATGAAAAAACCGCGTACGCAAAAATTGTGGCGGTTTTCGGAAACTATTTACTGAAAATAGTTTGCTCATATTTAGCTTACTTTTTTATTACGTTTTTAATATATAATCCTTAAAATAGAATTATGTACTTAGTATAAAATCTTACTCCAAAACCAAAGGGCGTGTCAAGTGGCAAAAATTTTATACAAACAAAAAACCCGCTTCCGCGGGCTTTTTAAGTTTTATTTGATTCCTGTTATTTCCACTTCGGTATATGGCTGTCTGTGTCCGATTTTCTTGCTCTCTCTTTTCTTTGCTTTATATTTGAAAACAATAACCTTGTCTCCCTTTCCATGGCTCAAAACTTTGGCTGTAACCTCGGCTTTTAACATTGGAGTCCCAACCTCAACTTTATTGCTTTTTTCGGTCAACAAAACATCAGAAAAAGAAAATACTTCCCCCTCTTTTTTCTCTAATTTCTCAACTTTTAATTTGTCTCCTGGCTTAACAATATATTGCTTACCCCCAGTTTTTATAATGGCTATCATATTAGTGTTTAGTTAGTTTGAAAGCGAGGCAATAAATTTTTTGTAGGATTGGGTCTACTTGCCAAAGGCAAGAGGGCACCCGCCATCCGGAGAAAAATTTGTTGCCGAGCGTATATAGATATAGTTTAGCAAAAAATAGGCTATTCGTCAAGCGTGGGCCTTTCTACCTCGTCAATTTCAATCTTTGTCTCCCCTGCTGTCAGCTTTACCACATCTTTGTCAATTTTCTCCAATTCCTTGCCGGCTTTGTTGTAGCTAGACACGGTTGTGTCTAAATGCTGGCCCAAGCGTTTCATATGTTCTGAATAAGCAAACAAATGCTTGCCCAGGCGTTCAACTTCTTTGATAATTGTCTGCGCCTGCTCTGATATTTTCTGGTTGCGAAGTCCCTGTAAAACAGTTTGCAAATAAGCCAAAAATGAAGTTGGCGAAACAACCACAACTTTCTTTTTGCCGGCGTAATAAATCAAGTTGTTTGTATCCTCGGTAACCACGCCCACCTTGTTTATCAACAAGTCATAATACACGGCTTCAGAAGGAATAAACATAAAGGCAAAGTCCATTGTTTTTTCTTCGGGCCTTACATATTTTGATGTTTCGTCAATTCTCAATTTCAAGTCATTTACAAACGCAGTTTCCAACCTCTTTTTTTCAAGCGGGTCATTTGTTTGAAGCATTCTGTTATAATTATCCAGCGAAAATTTTGAGTCAATTGGAATAATTCTTTTGTCGACAAATACAACCGCGTCAACAATTTCTCCGTTTGCAAAACCATACTGCATTTGAAAAGAAGCCGGAGGCAAAACATTTTTCAAAACAGTTTCCAAATAATACTCGCCCAAAATCCCCCGCTGTTTTGGATTTTTCAAAATGTCCTGCAGGCCTTTTAATTGATCTAC
>Ga0172381_10002025_pt1 | contig 23014 bp, 22 predicted proteins | sample Leawel6488metaG_FD_119754 | JGI IMG/M metagenome (GOLD analysis project Ga0172381, IMG submission 119754) | Leachate microbial communities from a municipal landfill in Southern Ontario, Canada - Leachate well 64-88 metaG | ecosystem: Engineered > Solid waste > Landfill > Unclassified | place...
AAGTAAGCAACACCTGTCCCAATCCCGACTCCCATAAATTCTGATATTGAATCAGCTCCTCTAACAACCAAAATAGATGTAGCATCTGACCCATTTACAATTTCAAGTTTATTTCCTGGAGCATCTGTTCCAATTCCGACTCTACCCAAATTAGATATTCTCATACGCTCACTCAAATATCCAAACGCTTCCAATCCACACGTGTAAATTGCCAGTCCGGCCTGAGCACCTGTACCAGACTCCGATACAGACACTATCCTAGCTGTAATATCGTTATCTGATCCTGGAGACGGATCTCCACCTGACCTGAAATCTAACGAACAGAACTCATCTCCAACAGCGGAGACAGACTTGTCGCCAGTAATAGTCAACTTTACAGTCGTTCCTGTTTGCGGTCTTATTTCAAAATCAGTCAATGGCGTATCTGTACCGATTCCGATTTTGCCGTCGAAAGTTATTCTCATTCGCTCATTTGCGCCATTCGTACTAAATGCTAGATACGGAGACCCAGTATTATAATGGCTAAAAATTCTCGCATTATTATTGTTTGATGGTGATCCAAAATAAATATTTTCAGAATTTGCATCTGCCGATAAGACATTTATTGACGCAGTCGAGCTATTCTCAATTGTAAGTCCATTACTTGAAAATGCAGTTGCTCCACTAATGCCCTTCATAATGTGTAATTTATCAGTTGGGTTTGTTGTACCAATACCAACGTCTCCTAAAATATAACTCTCTCCTGTTACTCTAGAATTTCCTTGAACATGCAAATTGTTTAAAGGATTCGCAGTACCTATCCCAACGTCACCAATCAAATAACTCTCTCCTGTTACTCTAGAATCTCCTTGAACATGCAAATTGTTTAAAGGATTCGCAGTACCAAAACCAACATTACCATTATCTGTCACCATTGCATATCCAGAACCTGCATTAGTTATATTTACTACAGTAGCAGAATTCCCACCACCAGTTTGAGATATTCTTAAAGCATTTTGATTGTCGTCTTGTTCTACTTCCAACATATCTGTAGTAGTCACTTCTGTGTTTATTATTGTCGTAGTACCATTTACTGTAAGATTATTTGTAATTAAACAATCACCTGAAACATGAAGTTTAGATGTAGGATTAGTAGTTCCTATTCCGACATTACCATTGTCTATTATTAATGCATGACCTGTACCTGCATTAGTTATTTCAACGACAGTTGAAGAATTTCCAACACCAGTTTGATTTATCTGTAATGCTTGTTGATCGTCACTCTGATTTACTTGTAATAAATCATTGACAATAACTTCTGAATTAAATGATGTTGTTCCACCCGATAAAGTTAAATCACCCTCAACATGAAGTGCAGATTGAGGGTTGGTAGTACCTATGCCTATTCTTCCAGATGATGTAAATCTTATTTTTTCATCTCCGTTAACAAACATTAGATCACCAGAATAATTCATAGTACTTGCCATATAAATAGCACTAATTCTATGAAGATCGTCTCCTATATTTTGACCATTTGACAATAATAAATCTGTGATTGTTGTTCCTCTTGAATAACTATCTACAGAATTAATAAGAGTTCTTTTGTCAGTTATCGTTGATGTTAAAATATTGTTAGACGTATTTCTTACAATAGTAGCAATATTAATATATCTATGATAAATACTATTGCTATCATTTCCGTCAATGAAAGTTGTATCGAAAATTCTAAAATAAACATATTCTCCGTCATCAGCGCTTGAAACTAAAGATGGATAAACATACAAATTACATTCACTACCGCTAATATTAGCATCTGCTGTTACTGTGTAAACCGTAGAATCATTCTGAATTACTAACTGTGTACCTTCTCTAACAATTCCTGTAGAACTATCAAATCCATTTATATGTATTAAAGTACCAGAAGCAAAATCACCATCTATCCTTATTGTTCCTGCAAGGTCACCTATTTCACAATAACCCTCAGCAACTCTTATATCTTGAACAGCTCTAACTCTATTAGCTGTAGAAACACCGAACTCAGGAACTATAATAGAAGTATCAACATATTCAGAACCAGATTCAGAAGAAACTTCAGCGAAATAAAAATCTACATAAACTGAATCTATTCTATTAACAGAGGGTGTTGTAAGAGCTGGTGCCGCTGGAAAAGTCTCAGTAAAGTCATCATCAGACAAACTTCCTGTATTACCTTGATTCTCATATTCAATATCATCTTTTAAAAATAGAATATAACCATCTACAAAAAGAACACCTGCACCATTTACTGTTCCGTCACCACCTTTTATAGTAAAATTTCTATCTGTATTTAATACACTTTCTTCTACTTTAAAACCATCATTTACAGAAGAATTTCTTGGAAAATTAGAACAAATCAATTGTTTAATAAAAGAATCTGAAACGTCTTGCACTTCATCTAACTCATTTGATGAAAGAGGTTTTCCTTTTTGAAAATGCATCCTATAGCGTTTTGATGGAATATATGAACTTGCAGCATAATGGCCTTGAAATTCTACACTCATACTATCTCCTCAATAAAATAAAGAAGTTACGCAAAACGTGTTTTTAATAAAAATTTTAATAAAAACTAGATAATAATAAAAACACTAAAAAACAATTAGTATTTTTTAGTAATGCGAGGCCATGTGTTATTACATGGTTGATATAATTCTAAAGAAGGAGTTATTTGAAGACCCTTTTGGTGTTTACTATTTATCATTCTATTGTCATATTGGTTTTTTTCATATTTCTCTTCATTTGTATAATCGATAGTGTCTTTAAAACTTTCATCACCATAACCATAGTTTACTCTCCTTAACTCTGAAATTAAAGGCACATGAACTTCCCAATCAGTTTCTATCATAAAACTAAATCCTGCTGAATAATTATATTCTTCAGCAATTTCAAGTTCTAAATCTTCGCTTTCACCTGATAATGTAAATTCAGTCAAAGCAATACCCTCATTAGTTAACTCATCTTGATAGTTAGCCCACAAAGATGTTGCAATAAAATCAAGGACTCTCTCTTGTTGATCAGCATCTTGTGCTACACAAATTACATCGACATTTAACACCCACCTACCTCCAAAAACTTTAGCAACATCTCTTTGCACTTTATCTATTACTACAACTTGTTCATCTCCTACTTTAAGTCTGTCACCAAAAGCAATAATAACGCCCGGTATTGCAACATTATTATAACTATAATATTCTGTTACAAAAGGTCCTTGTTGTTCGCCAAGAATTTGATAATCTACTACAATGGGTAAATATTTGCTAACAGATCCAGTAAACAGTATCTCGCCTGTATCATAGTTTATAGAATAGTCAATATCTCTTTTGAACTCAAATTGACATGATTGAGAAAAAACAATTTCAGAATCTGGATTGACGGGATAGTTTTTTAAAATTGCACCTTCTTTTGTTCTAATAGGAGAAATATTTAGTTCTTCATCTATACAATTAAAATAAGGATCGACAACAAATTCAAAATTGTTAGTTTCTACATCATGTTTTATAATTTTTACTATATAAAAACCCTGTGTAGATAATTTGTCTAAATTTTCTTGATCGTCTTTTATCCATTCTATAGAATTTCCCAAACTTCCCTTTATATTAGCTAAAGTACTATATGCTCTATTAATACAAATAAAATTATTAAGACCAAGTTTTTGTGATCCACCTGAGACAGATCGTACAAGAATAGCTGTTTTTGGTCTTTCTTCTTGAGGAAACTTTGTATAAACTTTTACTTTCTCAAAAATAGGATGCTGAGATAATATTTCTTGAAAAATAAGAACAAGTTTTTTCTTAATCGAATTTGACACTAAATATATCATATATGTTTTTTTTACTGTTCGTTGTTATCTAAAACAAACCTATTAATAGCAAAAACTCCAACATCAGTTCCATCCAATTCAGAAATACCTAAATAACCTGGAATATCTGCGTCGACAACATGATAGCGTCTACCTTTAAAAATACCATCATAATTGTCAACACAAACTACAATGTCATCTTTATTTATTAATTTCGACTGCTTACCCAAACTTGCTTTTTTCTCTACTTCTTCTACTATATCGTCTAGATCATAGTTAAATAAATCGTTAGTAGATAACAATGAAGCAAATTTATTTAAGTCTTTTGACATTTCTTCGTCAAATTTACTTGCTTCAGAAGAAACTCTTGATAATTCTGAAATCATAGGATTTTTCATTTTTTACTCTCCACTGCTTGAGTTGATCATAGCGTTTAATAAACATCCTTCAGCAACAGCATTTAGTTGGTCTTTTGCATTTTTTATACATTTTATTTTAAATGGTAAAGTTCTTGACATTATCTCTTGCTCAAAAACTTTATCAAAATTTGTAGCTTTAGAAGTTCCACCACTTAGAATTATAGTAATCGGTTCGTTAAAATTTGGAATATTTTCAGAAGAATTAAGTTTTTTCTCTATACCATTACACACATACTTTATTAAATTTTCATAATAAATTTTTATTGCTGTCTCTTCTCTATTTTTAGGTGCAAGTAAATCAACACCTCCTTCTTTTATCACTGTAATTCGAGAAGATTTTAAACCTACAGCTTCACTAGCACAAGTATCAATAAAATCACCACCCCTTGATAAAGAAAACTGATGATCATTTTCAGATATTCCTCTAAAACTTAAACATATATTAGTCATACCAGCTCCCCATGATATAGCTAATCCACTATAATCATCTTCTTCTAAATTAGAATAAACTATAGCTAATGCTTCATTCATAGGAACAGCTGTAAACCCGAATGAAGTTATAAACGATTTCAAAACATTCTCATGGTATACTACATTATAATCATCTTTATCTATAGGTCTTGCTGGTACAGAAAAATAACAATTTTCTTTTTCTATTATTGGATTACCTAATAAACTCTTTAGTATTAATTTAATTATTGAAAGAGCTGATTTCTCTCTTGTCGAGATAACACCATGTGATAAAGGTCTTTTACATTCTTTATTAAAAAAATCAGCAAAACGTAAAGCTTCATTTCCAACAATCTGTACGTTTCTTTTATCTTCACACTCGACATAACTAACATTCATTTTTGAAAGCATAGATACAACAGAGATACTTTTTTCAATCTCAAAAAAAGCATCTCTTTCAAGTTTGAAAGATGCTATATTATTTTTTGATGTTGCAACAACACAATTACCTGTACCTACATCAAGACCACTCGCTGCATATCTTTCGCCAGAATCTTTTCTTCTTATTTTCTTTGCTTCATTTTGCGAACTTTCATCGTTTTGTTTTTCAATATTAATCTCCATAAACACCTCACTTTTTTAATTTTGTTCTTCAAAAACATCGAAAATATCGACAGGATTACCTGTCGTTAATTTATCTCTGTTCTTTAATCCTTCAGGTAAATCATTATCAAAAAAACCTTGTTCAAATAACTTCTTTGAAACATCACCCTTTTGTGTAGACTTAAACTTGCTTTCTTTTAAAATTTCATCTATAATTTTTGATATCATTTTTGTTTCCTCATTCTCGTTATTTTTTCTAAAGCATCTAAGGCATTAGACAAATCTGATCTTTCCTCTTTAACAACACCTATATTACTCACATTACTTGCTGTAACTTTTGATTCATCATCATTAAAATCTACAAAAATATTATCAGAATTAGTATCATCAATTTCTATATTCTTATTTTTTGATGTTAACATAGACGTTTCTGAAACTTGTTGAACTTTAATGGTGTTTTTTATTTCTGAAATCATTTCTTTTGCAAGTTCTTTAGCTATTTCTTTGACTAATGAACTGTTTTTTATCATTTCTTCAGACATAGAACGTGCAATTTCAGTAGCTTTCAACAAAATTTCTTTATCATTAGACTTAATATTTTCTAGATTTTCTTGATTTTGCACTACAATTGCTCTTTTTAACATTCCCCTATCATATATTATATCTACCCAACATCTACTAATAGCATTCTGTAAATCTTTAGATCGATTAACTTCATATTCAGATAATTTTACTTCTCTACCATATTCTACGACTTTATTTATATCATTAAGTCTTACAGCAGATAATATTTTGCCTTTAACAACCATATAAATCTCTATTTCTTGTTTTACAGAAGGCTTCCAAATTTTTCTCATTAACTGTTGTTGAAAACTCATAATTATTTTTCTCAAGCACATTTTAATCTAGCAATTTCTTATATTAGTTTGCTTATTTCATCCTGTATCTGTCTACCTGCTTGTTCTTGTATTGACAACATTGCTTTTTCGACACCAGCAAACGAAAAATCCTCGCTAAGCTCTTGACTTAATAACTCTAATGGTATTTCTTCTAAACCATTCAAAACAGATTTTTGTTTTTTTGAAACATCATTACCTTGTAATATATCAAGTTTTGGAACTATATAAAAAATAATTTTATTTTTTTTTATTACAAAAGTTATTTTTGCATTCTGATTTCGTTTAAGCAATTCTAATTTTATATCATTAACACCTTTTATTGCTAAAGAACGAAGATTTAGCTCGAACTTCTTATTAAACTTCCTTATTAAGCCTTTATTGAACTACATTTATAAAATAGTTTTATAAATTTTTTAGAAAACTAACCAGCACTTATCAAATTATTAACCATTGTTAAATTTGTCTTTGCAGCATCAAAGTGCGAGTTTATTGATAAAGCTAATTTAAACATGCATATAGCTTTTAAAAATTTGTTTTTATGAGCAAGCTCAACGCCCTTTTCGTTATATAAAGTCTCAAGTAATCCCCAAGAAATAGTCTCTTTTCTATTAATTTTAAGACATTTTTCTAAAACTATAATCCCCTCGTCATATTTCTTTAACATACTACAACAAAAACTAAAATCAGCCATTGTTTTAAGATCTTCAGTAGTATAAACTATTTTTTTAAAAGAAAAATATGCATCTTCATATTTTTCTTGTTTTGCATAACATATTCCAAGATGCTTAAATGCATAATCATTATGTGCTATATTAATTGATTCTAAAAAATATTTTTCTGCTTGTTTATAATCTTGTAATAAATTATATGTTGTGCCTAAATGAGCTAAAACATCATAATTGTTTTTTTCTCTCTCTAATAACTTTCTCCAAACAACAAGAGCTTCATCATTATTGTTTAAAGCCATATACTGAGTAGCAAGTTCATAAAGAGCTTTAGGGTCGTCTTTACATGTGTCTAGTTTTTTCTTGCTTAATTTTAAATATTTATCGCTTTTCTCTTTGTTCAATCTGGAATAATGATGAATGGGAACATCAATACTCTTTATATCAAGACATGTTTGTTTTATAGAATCTTCTACTAATTCATGTATATCACCCAAAAACTTAATATCTTTATTGAATGGAAACAATCTAACTTTATCTGACCTGCACCATCCTATAAAGCCCTTTTCTTCTTCTAAATATTCGCCAGAACAAACATTTAATCCTTCAGCATCTCTTACATTAATATAATTTCTTGTAGTAAAAACATAAGCTGCATCTTTGTCTCTAAGAACTGTTTTTAGTTTGTCTATATCTTTAGAACTAATAATTTCATCAGCGTCTAAAACTAATACCCAATGTTGTGTTGCTTTTTCTAAAGAAAAATTTCTTGCTGCAGAAAAATCATCATTCCAATTAAAATGAAAAATCTTTGCACCAAAGAATTTAGCTATTTTAATCGTATTGTCTGAAGAACCAGTGTCTACAATTATAATTTCACTAGCTATATTTTTTATAGACTCTAAACATTTTTTTAAACAGTCTTCTTCGTTTTTAACTATCATACAAACTGATAGTTGTTCTTTCTCAGAATCAATTTGTTTTTTATATAGCATATCTAAGATACTCTCTAATTTGTCAATACTTTTATACCATAAGAACTCATTAGCTGTACTTATCCCATTGTCTACTAAACGATAGTATAATATTTCATTAGAAAGAATTATTTTTAAAGCATGTTCTATAGCTATTTGATTTTTAGGTGGTACAATTATTGCATTATTATTATTTATGGCATAATCATTTACACCACCACAATCTGTAGTAATAACTGGCGTTCCGCTAGCCATGGATTCTAAGGGAGGTAGACTAAATCCCTCGACTTTATGAGGTACGCTTATCGTTACATCACATAATGAATAAACTTTAGCAATATCAAACTGCGACATTTTTGACATATCATAAAACTCATATTTATCATCAACTTTTGTTTTTTCTGAAGCCATTCTAACTATCACTACTTTTCTATATGATGCAAATTTTAAAACAGCTTGCAAACCTATACGAACACCTTTAAATTCTAAATTGATATTTCCTACTATAAGTATTCTTGGAATCTTATTTTTAGCGTGTCTAACAAAAGAAAAAACATGTTTATCTAAACCATTTTTTACATGGTAAGAGTCGACAGAAAACTCTTTGTCTATAATTTCTTTTAACCATTTCGAAACAACAATTTTTTCTTTTATTCTTCTATAGTCACTTTTTATAGTCGATACTAAAGTCGTATAAATTGCATCATTTTCATAGAGAGAAACTTCATAACCCTGACAAAGATGTATTTTCAGTTTTGATTTAACTTTTTGTAAAATTGGTAATGTAGAAAAATAAGTTCCTATAGCAATATCAGAATCTGGTATATCTGAAAAATCAGAAAAATAATAAACAGGTGCGTGGACATTAAACCAGTGTTCTAGTTCGTTCTTACTACAATAAATTAAAACATTATGTCCTCTGTCTTTTAACATGTTTGCTTGTTCAAAAACAACTTTTACCCCACCCGATGGAGCATTAGAAGCTAATATATAAATTATTTTAAATTTCTTATGTTCAGAATACAATTGTTTTATTCTACCAGAATCATACCATTTTTGTAAATAAAGTTTTTTACTCTTTTCTAATGTCTCATTATGTGTAATATTATTAAATCTATCTTTAAATGTTTGTCCACCAAAATGATAAATAAAAGTTTCAAGTGAACAATAAAGTTTATAACCCTGTTCTATAACTCTCAAACCTAAATCGTCATCTTCAAAATTAAAATCATATCTTTCATCAAAAATACCAGACTTGTCTAAAATTTCTTTTTTTGTAACCATACAAAACCCAACAAGTCTGTTTGTTTCTACAACTTTCAAAGAAAAATCTCTAGTAATTTTATCAGAAAAATCTTGAATAAACAAATCATCATTTGAATTGACATTATGTTGATAATCAAATTTTACTTGCTGTATTTCTGAAGAAACAAAGTTAGAAACAGGTCCAACAATTCCAGCATTATTCTTCTCTAAAGAATTAACTAGTTTTGTCAACCAGTTTTTTGTCACAATAGTGTCGCTATTTAAAAAACAAATATATTTCGAATTTGTCTCTCTTATTGCTTTATTATTAGCATATCCAAACCCACAATTTTTTTCATTGACAATAAGCTTGATATTTTGTAAATTTTTCAAAAAACTTTGAGTCTCATAATTAGAATTATTATCGACTATAGTTATTTTATAAGGAAAATTCGTGTATTTCTCTATACTTTCTATACATCTTTGTATATAACTTAAAGCATTATGAACAACAATAATAATTTCACAAACATTTTCTTTCTCTGAATTAAAAATTATTTTTTTATTAATGTTTTTTTTACCCATAACATTTTCTAAACTCTCTAAAGTCTTATCCCAAGACCAGTTTTTTACAGTTTCAAACCCGTTTTTAATTAATTTGTTTCTAAGAACAACATTACTAAGCAATAATTTTACAGCATTAGAAGCACCTGCTATGTCTCCCTTTTCAACAACAATTGCATTTTTATCATGTTCTATATACTCATCATAACCTGGACATTTTGATATAACAACAGCACAACCGCATGCCATTGCTTCCATTGGCGGTCCAAAAAAACCCTCAACTTTACTCATTTTTAATAAAATATCACATGACGAATAAATTTCTTTCATCTTACTCATCGGAACAGATTTAAAAAATCTATCGCATCTCCAATCTTTAGGAGGCACACCATCATTACTTACTATCCAAATTTCACAATCTAAATTTCTTACAGCTTTGTGCGCGTCAGCAACACCTTTAAATGGTATTGAAATTGCTCCTTCAAGTAAAACTCTTAACCTTTTTCTATTCTCGTTTTGAGGAATTTTATAAAACAAACTTAAATCTATTCCATTTGGTACATAATAAGAAGAAAAATTAAATTCTTCTTTTAACCATTTTTGTATCCATTTTGCTTCTGTCATATACTCGAATTGAAGTGAATAAGTATTATTAACTTCTTTTATTTTTTGTTTATCTGAATAAAACTTTCTTTCATCAGATTGCACAAAATAAACTTTTCTCTTTGCTGATATATTTTTTGCATACTTTACTGTTTCCCAATAAGTCATAACAAGAATATCTACATCTTCAATCATGTGTCTTCCTATTGTTTTTAAAGAAAAAACAGGAACAACATTATCAATCCATTGTATCCAACCTTTTTCTTTTTCATTAACAGAAAGTAAAAAAACATGATATCCTTTTTTTAAAAGCAAATTAGCATGTTTAACAATAACAGCAACACCACCTGATATTTTACTGCTTGGAAGTAAATAAATTATCTTATTGTTTTGTTTCATTAATCTTCTTTTTAATTCGTTAAAACCAATAAAAACTCTTTTTTGGTCATTAAGCGCCTGAAACTTTGCTTTTAATATCTCTGGAGTATTCTCTACATGTCTAAATTCATTTGGTGCTTCATGATAGTCAATTACAAAATATTTTAAATAATTATTACTATTTTTTAAATCATAAACATTTTTTTCTTTATTAAAATTAGCTCTACAACATCTCAAAGTATAATCAATATGACCAAGTCCACAAAGACCAAACTTGTTTAAATCAAAATAACCAACTGTTTTTATAATATTCGGAGTGATCGTATAGAATCCACCCTGTGTATTCATTGCATCAACTCTGCTTATAAGATCATCTTTATAAATTTTGTGTTGAAACCCTTTGTACTTCCCACCTATCCATTTTTCATCATGAAAAACTAAATGATCGAATTTATGTTTTTCTATTGCAAGAAAATAAGCATTGTCCCAACCCTTTTTAAGAAACTCAATATCATCATCACATTTAAAACATACATTGAACTTTTTATTCGAAAGATATTTTATGATTTTGTTAACTTGATGATGTATACCATTTCTATTATTTTTTATTATCACTTTTCTAAACAATAAGTTCAAATTTTCTAAATATAAAATAGTATCATCAGTAGAACCATCGTCAGCAACTATTAAAGTCCACTCTGCATACTCATCTTTTGTTTTATCCCACGTCTCAATACACCTTTTTAAATACTCTAAACGATTAAATGTTGTTATAGCTAAAACATAATGGGGCCTCTCAATATCAAGTCGAGTCACTAAATGTCTAAACTTTTCCGGAGTAGTTCTCATATTATATAAAGAACAATGCCAACAATGAAATAAACCAAAACATTTTTCTCTAATCTTAATAGTGCCTACTTTATCATACAAATCGTTATCTTCACCACCCCACGAAGTAAAACATTCATTCAACATCCCAGTTTTTATAAAATTATCTTTAAAAATACCCACCATTCCAAATCCAAATTCTCTCCACCACCCGTTATTTTCGTTCACTTCAAAAGGTCTGTTTTTAAGTAAACTAAAACATATAGGAAACCAAGTTTTTTCTTTTGAAACATTTTTAAAAAATTGCTCTACAAAATCTTCTGGTAAAAACATGTCTGAATCACATAAAAAAACATAATCATATTTTGAGTTTTTTACAGCGTTATTAAAAGTAAAAGATCTTGAAAAACTTATTTGCTGTTGTTTAAATGATAATTCGCCCTTCCAATACGTCATAATAGTACTTTTTAAATCTTCAATATCATCAGAACCACAATCGAAAACAGATAATTCTAACATATCATTTGACTTGCATTTATTCATAGAATTAATTAGGTATTTTATTAAATAATTAGTTCTATCTTTTAGCCCAACGCAAATAGAGATTTTTTTTATGATTTCCATTTTAAAATTTCAAATAAAAGTTCTATTCTGTTCTCTACAAGATGTTTTTGCTTAATTAGTTCTAAAGATTTATCAGACATTTTTTTTAAATCAAATTCTTTTACTATATTTTTTATATTTTTAAAATTATCTTCGTTTATGTCTATATAATGTTCGTTTTCAATAAAACCAAGATTTTTAATATCTGGAGTTTCTTGCAAAATCAAAGAACAACCACATGCAGGAATTTCAAAATATTTAGCAACAGTATAGTCTAATAAAGGAGAATTTGCAGTGCTTACAACAGCGGTTTTATAATTAGATAAATATTTATAATACTCTTCTCTTATAACATCATGTTTTCTGTTTCTTCTATTATACCCTGGATGCTCTAGAAATTCAAAATCTTTATCATCAAAATAGTTTTCATACATTTTCTTTCTAAAACCATAAGAATCAGAAACTCTACCTGACATCAATAAGGTGTCTTTTCTTAATTCAAAATCAATATGATTTTCTAAACAAATTTTAGGCGCAAACCATGGAAAAAAAACTGATTTATCCCAAAACTTTTTATACTCTTCTCTTTTTAAAAATTGTTTATAATAGGGCAATAAAATAACATCACTTGTTTCAAACATCTTTTTTCTATTATTAAGTGCCTCTTGAGTGTGATAATGTATATCATCCCAAAAAACAGCAAATTTTGAATCTATTTTTTTTCGCATCAAACTTATATTACTATCTATACCGACAAGTATTACCCAGTCAATATCGTTAAAAACATTAAAGTTTGAAGAAATATCTTCAGAATAAATAGACTTTATGTTAAAACCATATTTAGAATCATTATAAAAAGATAATGAATCTAAAAAATCTTTAAAACATAATAAAATGTGATCATCGAAATACGCGTTTTTAACTACAAGCAAGTTCACATTTTCCCCTTAAAAAAAATTAATAAATTTTAAATTAATTTCTCCATAAACTCTTGAACAGTAATAATATTCATTAAATCCTTACTTCTTAAAAAATATTCCCAATCTTGCTCTTTTATAATACAATTATTTTCTATTCGTAAATCTACATTTTCACTATTCTCTATTATTCCAACCCCATGATCTGTATCTATAATATAAGATTTTATATTGTTATTTCTTTCTTTAAAATACATCCAAGCTTTCCAACAATCGCCTGTCCAACTATTTGAATTATATTGTCTAAGTTGCTCTTTTTCATTTATAGGTAATAAATCATGACAAACTATAATACCATTCAAATTCAAACATTTTATAGAATTAACCAGGTCTTTTAAAACTTGTTCGCACAAATGTAAACCATCTACGAAAACAATATCAAATTTTTCTTTGTTTCTATAAAAAAACTCATCAGATGTCATTTCGTAATCAGAAAATGAGTTTTTATCTGGATCGACACAAACTTTATAATCACAAACTATTTTATCAAAATTCTGTTTCTTCTTTTGAACACCTATTTCTAAATATTTTTTATAATGCTTCTTAGCAATCAAAAAATTAATTATATCAAACCTTAACATGTTGTTCCCTTTTCAAATATCATTTTCTGATTTTTAGTGTATTTCAAACGTAAGTCTTTATTTAAACACTCTACAGTCTTAGAACATAAATGATTAACAATACTATTACAAATCAATGCATGACATATTTTATTTTTTTTTAATTGATTGACATATAAATTATCGCTATACCAGAAAGTAACAGACTCATCAAGTTTACCTATTGATTCTAAAACATATCTGTTAATAACAATACACCAACCTAAAACAATTTTTCCAATTTTATAACCCCAAACAATACTTTCTTTATTTTCATCAACAAGATGTCCACTTATAGGACTTGCAGACAAAATCTTGTTTTTTCTCATAGTATCTACAATTACAGAATCCCAATTTTTTTCAAATACTAAATCATTATTACATAAAGCAATAAACTCGCCATCACAATAATCAATACCAATATTTAAAAACTTATTATAATTAAATTCAATATTCGAAGTATCAATAAACTTATTTACATTGTCATAAGAAACATTATTATCTTCTAATAAAATTAGTTCTTTAGAAACATCACTTTGCAACATAGAAGTATTTATTGCTTGCTGAGTCATACTTACAAGGGACTCTGTTCTTGCTGATGAAACTATTACAATAGATAAATCTAACACTAGACTTTTTCTCCAATTAAAGTCATTCCATCTGGATGATTAGGTTTTATAGACTTTATTTTATTTAACCCAGATTCTTTCATAATATGTTCAAGATACTCTTTGTTAAATAAAGTATGATGCATATATTTTTCAGCATCATCACCATGCCATTGTCTAAGAAGTTGCATATTTCCAAATATTGCATGTATTACGTTTTTCCACGGAATTTCTTTATATTCCTTTCTTATATTAATTCTTTTATAATAATTATTAAAAATTAACTCACCATCAGGTACGCCTATCTCTATTTTTCCAGCATCTTTCAATTTGTCAACCCACAATTTCACGCAATCTAAAGTCTTGTCTGGCGCTATATGCTCTAATATGTTATGAGCAATTATATATTCTACAGACGAATCCTTTATCGTAGATAATTTAAAAACATCGTCAACAATATCTACACCATTTATTTTTCTAATATCAACATTCAAAAACCCTTTATATTTCACGGTATTACTTCCAAGATTAAGTTTCATCATTTACCTGCTTTTGTAAAACAATTCTCATATCCCTACCCCTAACATGACTTCGAACATTATTGCTCAACTCTAATATTTCAAAACCTATGTGCTCAGATACAATTTTCAATTCTTGTTTTGTCCATACATACTTGTGTGTTTCATATTCTAACTCGTCCCACTGATTCCCATAAAATTGAGTAAACCCAATATTAAGTTCACCTATTGGAGTTTTTGTAAATCTCTTGTTTTCTAAATAAAACTTAATAACACCATCTAAATCTGGATGCTCCATCTCTACAATACCATATTTTTTTAAAACTCTATAGAAAACTTTTAACAATTTTATAGCATTCCATCTCGTAAAATGTTCTAATACATGAACCATTAAAATTTTATCTACAGAATAATCATCAACATATTCATCCAGTTTTGTTATATCAAGTAATAAATCTGATTTAAACTTTTCTCTTGAAGAATCAATTACAATATCATTATCAACAAAATAGTCTATATTTACATAATCTCTATAATAATTACCCCCACATCCTAAATGCAAATTTATTGAACTTCTATTTTTACAAAAATCATTTATTTTTTTCATAATGTTTTCTATAAGAATTTAAACAAAAAAGATATGTCTGTTCTCCAGACACTTGCCAACAGTCTTTAGGTGTTATTAACAACATAATAATTCTTTTTAAATCATTAAAATCTGTGTATTTTATAACTGGGTAGTCCCAACACCATCCTACATCCGGTGCAATCACTGGTTTTCCACAAGCAATAGCTTCTAAAACAGGAATGGGTCCCCCCTCGTTGCTAGAAAGAACAACTAAGTAATCTATAGATTTATAAAAATTCGGTAGTTCTTCCCATTTTAATTTTTGATTAGAAAATAATACCTTTACCCCCTTTATTTTATTTAATTCTTCTATAAACTCATATCTTTTCCTTCCTGATTTTTGATTTCTACCGACACACCCTAAAATTATTTCTTCTTTATAAAACTGTTTATCAGCACATGGTTTTATAACAACAGTTTTTTCTTTGGGCAACAAATTAGCTGTATTATCGCACATAGAAATGCAATAATCAACGTTTTTAGCTACACTATCAAACACATTGTTTTCTCTATGAGTAAACCAACCAATATCTATCTTATCTGTCTTATTCTTAAATAAAGCATAATTAATATATAAATTAATATCGCCCATTCCATCTGGTACATAATCCGTAATATAAGAATCTCTTAAATTTTCTTTTAATGTCTCACTTATCCTTCTTAAAATCCATCCTGGACGTGATTCTGTTACAATATTTATTCTCATTTGTTATGTTTATCTATCTTAAAATATTTTGATCTAAAAACATCAAAATCTAATAATCTATACTTTAATTCTGGATTCTTCGACAAAACAAAATTAGCAGATAATTGATCTCTATGCGAAAAAACTTTTATTTCTTCCCACCACTCTTTAAAAAATTTTATTGTCCTTTCGTTATTCTTAAATAAAATAGCACCACCTGCAATCAAACCATTACTATAATTATAGTTTAAATCTGAATACCTTTTTTTTATTATTTCTATCATTTCTTTATTTTCAAGTCTATACTTTAACACAGCTGAAAATTCTTCTAATATGCTTTTTCTATAAGGATGTTTAACAAATACAATATCAAAGTTATCGTCAAGATTCTCTATATAATTTTTAAAATTTTTAATTATTCTTATGTTTGCATCTTTCCAAAACAATTTTTTATAACATGATAATTGCTTGAAAAAATTTGTCTTATAATATTTAGAAACTTTAATATTATCAACAAAATCTTCATTCTTAGGTATATAAACTACATCCCAAAAATCAGATTTTATATTAACATCATCTGTAAAACAAATATAATCCCAGTCTTCTAATTTTGAGTATTCTGAAACTAATTTGTCTTTATCATTAGTAATAGATGTAAAAATGCAGTTTTCTTTACAGATCTTAATCTCCATAAATTTGCAACAATCAAGTTTGTTTCCTTAATTTCATATCTGGTAAAGAAATATTATACATAGGTCTTTGTGCATAAAGTTCATCAATTTCATAAATATTCAAATATCTAGCTCTATTTCTTTCATGAAGATGCCTCATGGGTCTAAAATCTTGATATATCCTGTTTTCTACAGGCTCACCTTTACTCTTATCTGCACCTTTAGGCACAATACTATCTATCTTCTCTTGTATTCTTATAGCATCAGGTGAGTCTTTTGTATATTCTTCTACTTCTTTCCGTAAAGGTCCTCGCCTATAATCAGCAGTCGGAGCTATAACTAATTTTTCCATTTTTATGCCCAAACTCTAGTAAAATTTCTTTCAAATAAATGTACTCTTCCCTTAGAATCTACCCAAGTATTAGTTTTATAATAACGATCTTGATAATCTCTTCCACCATTAGTATAAACATAATTAATAAATTTTGCATAAGTATGTGCTCCCGAAAATCTGCTCGAAACACTCCTAATTGTCCTTAAAGCAGGCCTATCAATCTTCTTAAAACTTACATTAGGATAATTATTTTTAGGATCATAATACGCTCCTAAATTCATACCTTCATCGACTAAATATTTATCAGCTTCTAATTGTGGCTTTTCTACATCAGCATCTAAATTCGCTTTTCTTGTCCTCCACAAACCAATTTCTTCATTATTAATTGTTAATGTTATTGGTATAGTACATTCGTTAATATTATAATTTGTTCTTGAAGAAGGCATAAAACGAGGAAAATTATTTAATTCATTTTGTTCAGAAACAATCTGACCCAAAGGTCTTCCTGATTCTTTTCTTGTCACATCAAAATGATCATGTTCGACTTTAACAAAACTTATATTATTTTTTGCTGGATCAGCTATCACTACTCCATGTAATTTTGCCATAATTATTTCTCCTTATGTATAAAACTTAACAATAAATTATTCAAGTGCTCTTTCATAACTCATTAATACTCAGTATTTTCAAAAACAATACTACGACCTTTAACAATATGATCAACATTTTCATTCTCATGTGAAATCTTATCTTCACTCGTATATAACTCTTCTCTTTCTTTAGGACTATCTATTGTTGCTACATTAAATCCTTTATGCAAAACGTGCTTACTGCTTTTATCTATTCCAGGTTGCAATTTTCTATCGGGTAAAACAATATTAAATTTATATCTAATATCAGTTGTATCTAAAATTTCTACTACAAAATGTTGTTGTGCAATAACACCTCCAGGACCCTCAACTGGAGTCAATGGACCAACTAAACATCTATCTCCATTCCTTCTTATTATCATATCTCTTTGACTAACAATCGGCGTAGGTCCAATCCAAGTTTCTATCTGATAAGCTAATTTCAAGCCCCTTTCTGTTTGTTGTACCCTTTGCTCTGTTGTCAAAGGAGCAATAACAATAGGAAATGGGCCATCAAATCCTCCAACAAATCCAGAACCAAAACATATATCGCAATCTTGATCTGGTTGTTTATGTGTTCTTTCTTTTAAATCTCTATATGTACATCTACAATTTATACCAGCTCTTTTTTTAATATAAAGCAAAACCCTTTCACCACCCTGATCTAACATCCATGCATTTCTTCTAACAGCTTCTTCTAAAATATAAGTCATTTTTTCTGGTTTTAAACACTCAGGAGAAATCAGATCTAAATCAGTCTCGTCATTGCTAGTCACACACGTAACCTTATAAAAATAGTTCTTCCTTAACCGTATATTCGTTGTGCTATACGGTACTCTATATTTCACAATAACTGTACTAAACTCATTAGGAACAATAGGAGTAAAGAACTTTTTTTTCACTTCATCATAAACTTTTTCTGTTTCAATCTCTATTAAACCTTCAAGACCTTGCAACTGTCTTATATAAGCATGTTGACCATCTATTGTAAGATCAATATGTGCTATATCATCAGTAGGATTATTTGTTCCTGTATTATCAACAACAGGTCTTTTTGAAAGATAAATAACATATTCTTTTCTTGGATTCAACGGTTGTATAACAATAGGATTACCCGTTATTACAACGAAATCTAAAAATTTAATTTCTACATGTTTATCGCTTGATTTTCCCAATAATTCAACATATAGATCTTCAACATATCTGTCAAATGCTCCAAGTTGTACATAACTAGAAGTATTACTATCATAAAAATATGTAGTAACAATGTCACCAATTCTTACTATCTTAAATTCGCTTGAATCTTCTGTTGTCAGTAATGTAAAGGGTAATTCTGAGTTTCCATTTACATATTGATTTGTACAATACATATCAGATAAATGCGACATACTCCTTGAAATCTCTATAAAATCATAATCATTTTTCTTAACAATAAAACTACAAGATTGTATACCCGAATCAGGTAAAATCCATTTCAACAAATCATATTTAACTCTTATTTCAAAATCACCTCTTAATTTAAATTTTGAAACAAGTTTTGATGTTTGTCTCAAACCTACACTGTCTTTAAAAATTGCACCATCATATTGAAACAAAAGTTGTCCTGGATCAACTTTATTCCACCTTGATTTATCAAAAGGACAAGTTGAATCAAATTTATCATTAACAATCCTATTAATATTAACTGTTCTTCTAAACTGTTCACTCACATCTTCTGTTATAATCTCGCTATCTAATGTTTTATCGAGATATTGTGTTATTGAAACCACATCATTATTTAGTTTTTGATATGGTCCCATTTCTACATCAGACCTATAAATATTATAACCTACAACTTCATTATAGATATGATACATATCATCCCAACGTATATACAATTCACTTTGATTAAAAGGACAAGTAACAAAAACATTTGTTGGTATAAAATTATTCTTTGATATTTCTATATTATAAACCTCAGTATTCACTGCTTCTTCATTTCCTGCTTTATCAACAGCGAAAAACTTTAATGTCGTATTTCTATTATCATAAATCTTTATAGGTGATGTATATACTGTAGATAATTTTGTTGGGATTGAATTATCTGTAGTATAATAAATTAAAGCATCAGAATCATCAGAAGAAAGAACGATCTCTTTAGAATCAAAATAAGAACCTCCTGAAGGAACAGCATAAGACTCTGGTGCTACACTATCAACTATATAACTCTCAGTTACTATTCTTGAAATAGAATTAAGTAAAACAGCAATAAACCTTAAAGTAGTTCTTCCTTCATTTATAGAAATAGGACTTGTATAAATTTGAGAATAAAGATTAGGAATAGAACCATCTAATGTATAAAAAATAGTAGATGGTAAATCAGAAGCAATATTTACTAAAATATTATTATTATAAACACCACCATGAGCATCAACAGCTACTAAAGGAACCCTTTCTAAAGGATCAGAAATAGTCCTAAAATCATATGAAATACTCGATGCTTCACCAGTTGAACTTGAAACTTCTGAAAAAACAGTGATAATTTCACTATAATTAAAAACATCAGACTTATAAATATTAACGCTTATAGCACTTGGAATTTGATTCTCTTGAGTTATCAAACCTTCATAACCTAATTGAAAAACACCACCTAAAATAGCGCTGTCTCCATTTATATTAACATTCAATGTACTTAAATCAATACCTGTAACATCTTCAATTCTGAAAAATATCGGTGCATCAAGTTCTACACCTATACAACCCTTAATTGGAGAAAAATCTAAACAAATTGTTGCAGACATATTAATTCTTTTGTTTCAATAGAAACGTTTATTTGTTACTTAATAAATTCGTTAATAAGTAGTTCAGCGCTTATTTTGTTTTTTTTAGTTTTTCTTATAAAATCTAAAGCTTTCTTAATGTAATCTATTTTTCCATCATATAATTTATTGATTTCATTAAGAACAGGTTCATATTCAATTAAATCTAAAAATGAATAAGAATATGATGGAAATAAAAGATTGACTTTTTCAGTCAATTCTAGAAATTTATCTCTTTGTTTTTTTGAAAGAGAATCAGCAATATCCATTATAGAAACTGACATAAACACTCCTTTTGTTTAAAACAACTTAGAAACCCTTACCTGATTGTGTTCCAAAACCCAGAACCCATTTTTTTACACTCATTCTCGATGATGTCCATGGTCCAAAAAACCCACCATAAGACATAGTATACTTGTTTTGTCTTAACCCAATAGTATAATGTAATCTTTTTTTTGCTTCTACCATTTGACCATCAACTTGACCTTGAATAGTTTGAGCTACACTCATATATTTATCGCTTCTTACAATATCAAAAGAATAACCATTCAAATTATAAGAAAACTCTTCATTTATCCACAATATAGCTAAATCGTAAAGCGCATAACTCATCGCTTGCATTAAAAGAAGAGGTTGCCATGGTGCAGGAACTGATAATAAATCAAAACTTGTATCAGGTGGTATAAGATTAATATAATTACATGCTTGAACTAAATGCATATAAAGAGAATCATCAGGCCAACGATACCCTCGAGTCCTTGAAAATCCCGCTATAGTTTGTGATTTCTCTGGAGCTGAAAAGTGGTAATCTCTATCTGGATTTGCATCTCTTAATTTGTTTCTCAAATGTTGAATAAGGTACATAATTTGAGGAGGGTAAATAATTCCAACACCAGAACATAATGGAATTATTTGAAACTCTTCTATATCTTCTTTAGTTTCAGATGTAGCAGTCTCTTTATATCTCCATCTAATTTTATGCAAACCAATAGGTTCATCATCAGGCACAGTCCATTGAGCAAAATAACTTCCCGTACTAAATTTTATCGGTATTCTTTCTGGCAACCCTATAGTCTCATCAGTTCCTGATGTAGAATCAAATAAAGTATAAGTTACCCAATAGGGATCAGACAGACTACCACCTAAATAATAATAAACATTTAATTCATTTTTTGTAAGAGTTTGACCTTGTTTTAATGAAGGCATTACTCACTCCCTTTTTCTATAACTTTTTCATCTATTATTTTGTTAAATTGCTTTTTTGCATCACTCAATGTTTTATGTCTACTAAAACTGTTAATACCAAAAATCATCCTGCACACTTGCTACTATTTCCATAAATTTGATGTGGCAATAAATTAGTACCACCATTCAATGTAGAATAATTCATTCCATCTATTCTGTTAATTATATCAAATTCTTCTACTTCTTCAACAGCAGGAGAATCAGAATATTTTCTAACATTCCATTTTATTTTATATTTTCCGACTGACAAGTCTTTTGCTTGACTCCAAGCTGCAAAAAACTTCCCAATACCAAAAATTATTGGTGTAGTATTCACAGATTCAAGTAAAGGTTCTTCATTACATGACTGAAAACAAGACGAAACAACTCTATATATAGTGTACTCAATAGAAAACGGATTAAAAAACACACCATTTTCGTTTTTAACAAAAATATTTAAATCATCTTTAGTTAAAACTTGACCTCTATATATCGTTGATGACATCATCTTTTCCTTTAAAAATTCTGAAAAACATTTTATATTTCTATCATCAGTTTATAATTATGTGCAGTTCTGAGCTTTTGCCGAATCGAGGCGTTCTTCACAAAATCTTTGTAATCTCTCAATTGTGTGACTCGTAGAATAAGTTGCATCCCATTCACTGATAACTCTTAATGCAGCCACATAGTCGTTGTTTATTATCTGCGGTGAATTTTTTTTTAAATTCTCAGCGGTGCATCCATTTATTACCTTAACGACAGCCTCGTTAATATCATTAAATACAGAATCTTTAACACACCTCTTAATTATTTCTACTAATAATGCCGGAAGAAAAGTTACAGGAGCTTTATCTATTAAAGTAACAATTTTTTTGAACATTTAGCGCTGCCTATTTGTAAAATGTTTTTCAAATCTATTATTACATCTAATATGTTACCACACAGACACTATTATACATAATCTCAAAATTCATAAATTTAGCTCTCATTGTACGCATTAACAACAAACAAAAGCTAATTTGTTAAAATAAACTTAAAGTATAAACAGTTTAGAAAAATTCTAATTATGTTATGATTATGATAAAAAAATTTGAAGCAACTTATTAAAGAACAACAGTTTAGTAGGCGAATTTTTTATTTAAAGATAATTTATTAAAAATCACATAATTTACATACAACTACAGCTAAGTTACAGAAAACTTTGCTGTAATACCACCATTAGAAACATCACCAAAAAAAGTAATAGGTAAGACTCTATACATATCCTCAACAATCAAATTTGTCTCTCTTACTTGATT
>Ga0172381_10002026_pt1 | contig 23012 bp, 22 predicted proteins | sample Leawel6488metaG_FD_119754 | JGI IMG/M metagenome (GOLD analysis project Ga0172381, IMG submission 119754) | Leachate microbial communities from a municipal landfill in Southern Ontario, Canada - Leachate well 64-88 metaG | ecosystem: Engineered > Solid waste > Landfill > Unclassified | place...
TCTCTTTTTTAACCGGTTTCTTTTCTTTCTTTAGTTTGACAACCATAACCCCTTCTTCCTGATTTTAAAAACTATTTTTTACTTTTGGCCTGGGCAATTAATTTCTCGGCCTTTTTCTCGCCGATACCCTTTATCTGCGTTAAACCTTCTACTTTTGCCGCAAGTAGCCCGGCCAGCGTATTGATCCCTGCTTCTTTTAAGCTGGTTAAAGTCTTTTCTCCTATGCCGGATAACTCTTCCAGGGAAACAGCGGCCTTCTTCTTTTTCTTTTCCTTCTTAGACTTCTTTTCAACCGCGGAAGCTTCTTCTGCCGCTGCAGCCGCTTTTTCTTCTTTGGCTTTGGCTTCTTCCTTAGCCAAAGTTTCGGCTGCCGTAGCCTTGGTGCGGATATCCAAATCCCAGCCGATAAGCTTAGAAGCCAGGCGCACATTCTGGCCGTGCTTACCTATAGCTAAAGACAACTGGTCATCGTCAACAATAACCTCGGCTTTCTGATGCTCTTTATCCAGTTTTATCTCGGAAACCTTAGCCGGAGAAAGCGAGTTTTTAATATATTCGCGGATATCGTCGTTAAAACGCACGATATCGATCTTCTCTCCGTAAACCTCATTCACGATATTCCTGACGCGGTTACCCCGCATGCCCACGCAGGCGCCGACTGAATCCACCTTATCATTCTTGGAATAGACGGCGATTTTAGTACGCTCTCCTGCCTGGCGGGAAATAGCCTTAACCTCAACAATCCCCTCATAGATCTCCGGGACTTCCAGCTCAAATAATTTCCTTACCAGGGCCGGATGCGTGCGCGAAAGAATAATCTGCGCGCCCTTGGCATCTTTTTTTACATCCAAAACATAGGCCCGCAGGCGCTGGCCCTGCTTGAATTCCTCTTTGGGCGACTGTTCGCGCTTGAGTAAAATCCCTTCAGCCTTACCCAGGAGGTCAATAATAATATTGCCTTTTTCAAAGCGGTAAACCGTGCCGCTGACGATTTCTCCGACCTTGCCCTGGAATTCGTTAAAAACAACGTCTTTTTCCGCCTCGCGCATCTTTTGAATAATCACCTGGCGGGCAGTGGATGCGGCAATACGGCCAAAATCAATGGAGGTAACTTCTTCCGCATTCCTCCAGGCGCGTATTTTACCGCTATTGCGGTCAATCTCAACCCGGAATTCCTCATCGGGCTTAAGGTCAATCACGCGCTTGGCGGCGCTGAGCATCGCGCTCTCTACCGCCTGAATTAACACCTCTTTTTTAATTCCTTTTTCTCTCTCAATCTGTTCAATTATCGCTAATAGTTCCTGACTCATCTTAATCTCCAATCCTAGATTATGCGTTTTGCTTTATTGATCCTGGCCAAAGGCACTTCCATGGCTCCGGCCTGCGTATTAATATAAACTATTCCCGAGTTGACCCCGGCAATAGTCCCGTCCCATTCCAATTTTCCATTAATAAGTTCGTTTAAGAAAAATTTTACCTTTTTATCCAGGCAACGCAAGAAATCTTTCTCTGTCTCTAACGGCCTGTCCAAGCCCGGAGAAGATACCTCCAGTATATATTTCTCCTGTAAAATACTCTTTTCATCCAGCAGATCGCTTATTTCGCGGTTAAGCCCGGCGCATTCACCGATACTTATGCCTCCTTCAGGCTTATCCAGCAGGATACGTAAAACTAAATCCCTTCCTTCATACCTATGGATAAGGTCTACCAGGTCTAAGTTCCGGCTTCTCAGGAAATCCTCCAGAAAAACTTTTAATTCGTTAACCAAGCTCTCTCTATCCATTGCTAAGTTTTATTATTTCCCGCAATATTCCTTCTTTGGGCTGAATAATCTTTTCCTGGCTGCGCCGGATTTTAAGCTCAAGCGTCCCATCCTTTAAAGAGTTCTTTCCGACAATGACCTGTAAAGGTATCCCCAGAAGGTCGGCGTCTTTAAATTTAACTCCCCCCCGTTCGTCGCGGTCATCCAGGAGCGGCTCTATCCCATTCTTTTCTAATTCCTGATAAACAGCCAAAGCCAAATCCATAATTTTCTTATCCCCGGCGTCTAAAACCAAAATCATGACTTTATAAGGAGCTACTTCCAGCGGCCAGATGATCCCGTCTTTATCATTATTCTGCTCAATCACGCTGGAGATCAGCCTGGAGACGCCGATGCCGTAACAACCCATGATTACGGGCTTGAGCTGGCCTTGCGCGTCAAGGAAGTTCGCGTCCAAAGAAGCGCTGTATTTGGTCCCTAATTTAAAAATATGCCCTACCTCAATGGCGTTTACCTTTTCCGCATTGACCTCAACTACATCTTCGCCGTCCTTAGCCGGAACCATAAATTCATGCGAGACCTTTCCGCCCATTACCCCGGAGTCCGCTTCGGTAGTAATAATATCCAGTCCGCATCTTTTAAATATCCTTAAATAAGCCGCGTGCATCGCCTGATAATTTTTATCCAAACCCGCTTCGTCCTGGTCAAAGCTATAGGCGTCCTTCATGATAAATTCACAGGCGCGCACCAGGCCAAAACGCGGGCGCAGCTCATCGCGAAATTTAGTCTGGATCTGATATAAAATTAACGGTAATTGCTTATAGCTGGACACCTGGGTTTTAATCAGCTCCGTAATCACTTCTTCATGCGTGGGGCCCAAACAAATCTTTCTACCGCGGCGGTCAGTGAACTTAATCATTACTTCCCCGATTAGCGCGTCGCGGCCTGAACGCTGCCATAGCTCCAGCGGTTGTAACGCCGGTAATAATAATTCTACCGCTCCGCAGGAATTCATCTCCTGGCGGACAATATTCTCAATATTCCCTAAAACCTTTAAACCTAAAGGCAGGTAGGAATAGACCCCGGCCATCAGCATGCGCACGGCCCCAGCGCGCAGTAAAAGCTGGTGGCTGATTGATTCGGCGTCCTGCGGTGTTTCCTTGAGCGTAGGAATAAAAGTTTTAGTCCAGAACATACTCTTTAGCCATCTCCTTTAATAAAATATCCACGCAATCAGAATAGGCGATTTTTTTTACGGGCTTACCTTTTTTAAATAAGAGGCCTTCGCTTTTACCAAAAGCTACCCCGATATCCGCTTCTTTTGCTTCGCCCGGGCCGTTAACCACACAGCCCATTACCGCGACTTTTAAGGGCCGCGCAGAACTGAACCTTACAGCACCCGGCTCTAACTTTTCTTCTAATTCCCGGACTATTTTTACTAAATCTACTTCGCAGCGGCCGCAGGTGGGACAGCTTATCAGGCTGACCCCGGAATTGCGCAGGCCTAACGCTTCTAAAATACACCGGGCAGCGTAAACTTCCTGGACCGGCTCGTCAGTGAGGGATACCCTTATTGTATCACCAATTCCGTCTAATAGCAAAGCCCCTAAAGCGACACTTGTTTTTAGCGCGCCGCTAAAAGGAGAACCGGTAGCCGTAACTCCCAGGTGCAGCGGGTAATCGCAAAGCTTAGCCAGCTTTTTATAAGCGCTGACTGTATCCAGGACATCCGAGGCCTTTAAGGAAACCACGATATCATAGAACTTAAAACCTTCCACCATCCTGATGTAACCCAGCGCGCTATTCACTAATTTATCCGGCATACCCTTAGAAGAGACGTCTTTTACTGACCCTGAATTTAAGCCGATACGTAAAGGTATTTTGGCTGCCTTCAGGCCGCTGACTACTTTTTTAACTTCTTCCTTTTTATAGATATTCCCCGGGTTAAGCCGGATTTTATCCACGCCGCTCTCGATCGCTTCCAGGGCCAGGCGGTAATCAAAATGGATATCCGCTACCAGCGGAATCTTAACCTGTCTTTTAATCTTTTTTAAGGCGGCTGCATCCTGGCTATCTTTAACTGCCAGGCGCACAATCTCACAACCGGCTTTTTCTAACCCACGCACCTGCCGGATAACCTTAGCTACTTCGGAAGTCTTGCATTTTGCCATTGACTGTATAGCAATGGGGTTAGCTCCGCCGATAGAGAGACTGCCGATTTTTACTACTCTTGATTTTCTCCTCTTAATCCTCATATTTCATTTCACGAAAAACTTAGAGAGCTTATCCCCGAAGTTTTTGACAATATCATTATAGGTAACCAGAAAAACCAGGAACAAAATAAAGCTAAAGCCTATCTTATTGATAATCTGCTCGGATTTAATACTTAAAGCCTTACCCCTTATTTTTTCTAAAGCTAAAAACACGATATGGCCGCCGTCCAATATAGGTAAGGGCAAAAGATTAAAAATTGCCAGGCTCAAGGACAATACCGCCATTAAATGTAAAACCGCGATCACTCCGAGCTGGGCGGCTTTAGAAGTAATAAAAAATATACCCAACGGCCCGGTCATTGATTCGCGCATAGATAAATGCCCGCTAACTAGGCGCCCGAGAGCAGCATAAGTCATCAGCGTTAAATCCCAGGCCTTGCCCAGGCCCAAACCCAATGACTCCAGAAAGGCGTGCCTTACCGTAACCACTTCATCAAAAGGGCTTATGCCCAGGAGCGCTATTTTGCGCTTCTGGCCGATTTGATTTTCTAAAACTTTTTCTTTGAGCCGGACATTAACCGTAGATTCTTTATCCAGCCTTAAAAAAGAAACATCTACCGCTTCAGCGGATTTCCTGGCATAAATTACTTTCTGTATATCTTCCCAGTTTTTTGTTTTCTGGCCGTCGATGGCGGTAATGATATCGCCGGACTGTAGCCCCGCTTCCTGGGCGCCGAAACCATCGATTAACCCGCCAATCTTGGTCGTCAGCGTGGGGTATCCGATAAAAAAGATCATCCAGAAGAGTAAAATCCCCAAGGCATAATTAAGCAGCGGGCCAAAGAAGATTATCCAAAAACGCTTTCCCGGAGCCTTGGAAAAATATTCATCGGGCTTTCCGCTGTATTCCTCTAAATTATCCCCGGCCATTTTCACAAATCCGCCCAGGGGAATAGCGCTAACCGTATAATCCGTGCCATTTTTCTTTTTGCGGAATAATACCTTACCGAACCCTAAAGAAAACTGCTCCACCCGCACGCCTATTCTTTTAGCGATGATAAAATGGCCGAACTCATGGACTACGATTAAAATGCTTAAAATAAGAAAGAATATGACCAGACTGAACATCTTTTAATTTAACCTCGCGATTACCCGGAGCGCTTCCTGCCTGGCCCAGGCATCGGCCTGCAGGATATCGCTTAGCGCGGGATTAAGCTTGTTAGTATGAGAGCGCATAACTTTAGCCGACACTTCCGGGATATGCCTAAACTTCAGCTTCTCTTTTAAAAATTCAGCCACGGCCACTTCGTTAGCGGCGTTTAAAACACAAGGAAACGTCCCTAATCTACGGGCAGCTGCGTAGGCCAGGCCCAAACACGGAAATTTTTTAAAATCCGGCTTTTCAAAATGCAAGGCCCCCAGTTTATAGAAATCTATTTCCGGAAGCGTATTCTTTAGCCTCTGCGGATAGCTTAACGCATACTGGATAGGGATACGCATATCCGTTGTGGATAGCTGCGCGATTAAAACTCCGTCAATAAACTCAACCATAGAATGGATAAGGGCCTCCGGATGCACCAATACTTTGATCTGGGAAGCTGCCAGGCCGAACAAAAACATCGCCTCCAATAATTCCAATCCCTTATTCATCAGGGTTGCCGAGTCTACCGTAATCTTCCTCCCCATCTTCCATCGGGGATGCTTAAGCACTTGTTTTAGGCGGATATCTTTCAACTCCCGCTTATTTAATTTACGTAAAGGGCCGCCGGAGGCAGTAAGATATATTTTTTTAAGCGCCCCGCGATCCTCTCCTTCCAGGCATTGCCAGATCGCCGACTGTTCGCTATCTATCGGCATAAGCCTTACTTTGTTTTTACGCGCTAAGCGCAGGATTATCGGCCCGGCCATGACCAGGGCTTCCTTATTGGCTAAGGCTACATCCTTGCCGCTCTCGATCGCACTCACCAGGGGCGTAAGAGCGCTTGCGCCGCTTATAGCGAAGACAACCTGGTCTATCCGCTTATCCCTGACCAATTCTTCCAAACCTTGCCGGCCGCTGAAAATCTTTACCCCGGATTTTATCTTGCTGGAAAGAGCAAGGGCCCTGTCCCGGTCATTTACGCAAACCGCTAAGGGCTTAAATTCCCTGATCTGGCTGGACAATCTACCTATATCTGAATTAACGCTTAAAGCAACAACCTTAAATTTATCCGGATAGTTGCGTATTACGCTAAGCGTATTTTGGCCGATTGAACCGCTAGCTCCCAGGATCGCGATATTTTTCATCTTAGGACTACGCTCATATAAAAATAAAATACCGGAGCGACAAACAAAAGACTGTCAATTTCATCCAGGACTCCGCCCATCCCGGGGAAGACCTTTCCCGAATCCTTCACTTCGCAGTCGCGCTTAATCAGGGACTCCGAGAGGTCGCCTAACTGTCCTAAAATACCTATACAAATACCCAAAATAACCAGATGCAGATACCCAAACCCAAGAATGGGCTTACAGATTAATGCCATAAGTACGCTGAAAGCCAGGCCTCCGATGGAGCCTTCAACCGTCTTCTGCGGGCTGATGCGCGGCAGAAGCGCATTCTTGCCGAAGCGGCTGCCGATTAAATACGCCCCTATATCTCCGGATTTGGTAATCAATAAAACCGCGGCCAACAGGCCCATCCCGCCGTCCAGATACCTTATCTTAATCAGGAAACTGAAAAACCAGGAAACATAGATTATCCCGAATATAGTAGTTGAGATATCTATGACTGCCCCTGAATTTTTGCGGCGCTTAAACTGCATAAGGATCAGAAACAATAAAGCCAGGACGATAAACAGAAACTCCCATCCGCGAGTAAGCTCAAAACGGGACATCGTGGATAAAGGGATAACCGCCCCTAAGCCGATACCGAAATATTTATACGCGTTTATCCCTTTCTTATCCAGCATGCTGAAAAATTCATACAGCCCGCCGATAATAAAAAGGGTAACGACCAGGCCGCAGAGCCAGTCAATAAACAACACTCCGATAATCATACTGATAAGCAAAATAGAAGTAACGATCCTCTTAGTTAACATTTTGTAGGCCTCCAAACCGCCTCTCTCTCGACTGGTATTCCTGGATTGCTTCTTTTAAATCCCCTGCGCGAAAATCCGGCCAGAATTTATCCGTAAAATATAACTCCGCGTAAGAAAGCTGCCAAAGCAGGAAATTACTTAAACGCTTCTCGCCGCTGGTGCGGATTAAAAGGTCAGGGTCAGGCAATTTAACGGTGTAAAGGTAGCGGCCAAATATTGCTTCATCCAGTTCTTTTATCTCTGCCTTACCGGCTAAAGCCTCATTAGCGAATTTTTTAACCGCGTCAACTATCTCCTGTCTGGCCCCGTAATTTAAGGCTAAGACGACGGTCAGGCCGGTATTGTTTTTGGTCAGACGCTCTGCTTCCCGGATCTCCTTCTGGATTGAAGCGGGTAATGGCTCGGCGCGGCCTACACTTAAAAAACGGATATTCTTTTTGTGTAACTGCCGGATTTCGCGGCTCAGAAAATCATGCAGATAGTGCATTAAAGCGCCGATTTCTTTTTTGGGCCTGGACCAGTTCTCTGCGGAAAAGGCAAAGAGTGTTATAATTTTAACTCCTGATTCTGCCGCTGCCCGGATAATCTCTTTGACTCTTTTTACCCCCTCGCGGTGACCGGCAGTGCGCGAGAGAGAGCGCGCCTTGGCCCAACGGCCATTGCCGTCCATAATAATCGCGATATGTTGAGGGATATTATTCTTATCTATCACTGGTGTGTCTTATAATCTATTCCGGGAAAAATATTATCTTTGTATTCTATGTCAGAGAGCCAATCCTGATTAATGGAATTTGATTTAATCTCTTCATAAAGGCGGTTAAACCGCAAAAGATGGTCCTTGGTCCGGCGCAAGGCGTATTCCGTATGTGTGCCGGTCCCCATTATAAACGCCCAATCCGAACTCTGGGCCAATAATAATTCGCGTAAAGCCTGGTTCAGCGCCCTTTTAGTTAAGCCGTTTACACTATTATAACTCCTGGCTAATTCCGTCATCCTCTCCGAAGCAGCATGCAAGTGCTGGTAGATCCAGTCATTCGGGCCCTGCAGCCACATCTCGCTATACCCTTTCCAACCCCAACTGGACATTGACGGAGTAATTACCTGGTTGCGCGGGTTCTCCTCTAAATATTGCGCGGCAGTAGTCAGGCTTAGTTCATCCTGGTCACAAACAATCTTACGGATTAAAAACTCCAGCCACAGCGGGCCTTCATACCACCAGTGGCCGAATAATTCCGCGTCATACGGCGAAACAATAATAGGCTTCCTGCCCATAAAATCATAAAGGTATTCTACCTGTTTCTGGCGGTTAAACATAAAATTGCCCGCCTGCTGGCTGGCTCTATCTTGGGCCCAATGCGGAACGTAAGGCTCTTTACGGTTACCTGAACCGGTAATCCGGTAATATTTTATCCCGGTATTAATCCTCACTCCATCCGGATGGATATACGGCTTGATATAATCGTACTCCAGGTCAAAACCTATATCGCGGTAAAATTCGCGGTAATTGTAATCTCCAGGATACCCCTCTATTGACGACCAGACCTGCTTTGAAGATTCCAGGTCCCTGGCAAAACAGGCGACCTGCGTCCCCTTGCAATAAACCGGAGCAAATACCCCGTATTTGGGCCGCGGGGAGCCATGCAGGATAGCGTGAGCGTCCGAGAAAAAATAGCGCAATCCCGCTTCCTTTAATATCGCGTCGTGCCCCGGATGGTATCCGCATTCGGGGAGCCAGATACCCCTGGGCTTGCGGCCGAAGACGCTTTCGTAATGGCCGACGGCCACCTTTACCTGGGCCCGCACCGACTCTTTATAGGTATCCATAAGCGGGAAATAACCGTGAGTCGCCCCGCAGGTAATGATTTCTAATTTCCCCAGGTCCTGAAAATTTTTAAAAGCGTTTACCAGATTGCGGTTATATCTTAAAAATGTATCCCGGGCTTTGGTAAATTCGGATAGATACATCAACGCCAGGTTATGGAATTCCGGCTGCCAGCGGGTCCTTTCTATCTCCTTATGCGCTAATTCAATGAGCCGGTTGATATGCTTTAGGTATCTCTCCTGGAGCAGGGTATCGGAGAGCATGGAAATCAAAGTCGGGCTCAAAGTCATCGTGACGCGAAAATCTATCCTGTCCGCGATCAATCTTTCATAGACCAGGATAAGCGGCACATAGGTCTCGGTGATCGCTTCATAGAGCCAGTCTTCTTCCAGGAAATCTTCGTGTTCAGGATGGCGCACATAAGGAAGGTGGCCGTGCAATACTAAACAAAGATACCCTTTAGGCATATTATTTGGTTCCCCTGTTCACGATAGGAGTTATAGTGCGTTCATCTGCTTTATCCCCGGATACGGCTTTCACCGGAATAACCTGTTTTCCGTCGGGGAGGGAAAAACGTAAAGTAAATGTCCCGTCCGGCCTTAAAGCTACCGGTTTACCCTGGACCGTAACTTTTGCATCGGAAAGCGTCGCGCCGTAAACAATCAGTTCGCAGTCAACCTTAAGCCAGAAACCTCTTTCTTGCGCCTTTTTTACGGGGCTGGCCATAGAGGCCACTCCGGAAGAGCTTACCATCCTCTCTCTCCAGGCCTTTCCTATGGGAGAACTCTTTCCCTGGCCAAAGCCCATACCATAAAGCCGGGCGAACATATCGTCGGGAATCATCCACTCTTCGTCGGTAATCCAGGATGGCCCGTCCAGGGGAGTCTGCACAACATTAGAACGCAATATGGTGACGAATTTGCCGTTAGAGAGCCTCAGGCCTAAATCCACGCACCAGGATTTTCCGGGGCCGGCAGCGTCAATATACCAGTTGTTGGCAAATTCATGTATCTCGATATCAAAAAAGCGATGCGCATTTAGGCCGTTAAAAATAATATCGGTTACATCATAGACCCTGAGGATACGCTTAGCTTTATAGAATTCATCCTTAAGCTCGGATTTTAATTTTTCTACCGTTCCTTGCTTTAACTCCCAATAAGTATAAAGCCACCAGGGGTCGCGTACCAGAAGGACCATCCTATCCTGCTCATACTGAGAGGGCAGCTCAGGAGAGAAAGTTTTCACTATACGGGATATCTCAGGCTGGGAGAATTTGGCTGTTTCTACGGCAATTTCCTGGGCCCGGATCCCGGCGGCTTGTTTAGCCTGCGGCTTGGGGGCCGTTTTGATTTTTTTTATTCGCGGCTGCCTCTTCCTCGAGATAGGTTTTTTGGAAACGACTTTCTTTATTTTTTTTGCCCTAACCATACCTCACCTCCGTGTTCTAAGAATAAAAAAGGGGAAAATCTCCCCTTTTTAAGAACTGTAAGGACTGTTCTTTTGCCCCCCCTAGTTCATTTCTTAGCCTTTTTATTGAACGATGATTTTTTCTGCAATTTTTCTTCCAGGGCTTCTTTAAGCTTAGTTACCTTATCCAGCTCAACTTTAAGGCTTGCGCTTACCAGCTGCTCCTGCACTAATGTTTTTTTTAATGCCTCAAAGTTTGCCTTTTCCTCAGCCAGTTCTTTATCCCTGGCTTCTATCTTTTCAGCAAGGCCCGTCTGCTCCTGAATGGCCTTACTCGCTTTTTCTTCCAGATTCATCCTCTGGAGCATTTCTTTTTTACGCAGGGAATTCTGATTATAAGCGCCGATACATGAACCTATATTAAGGACAAAAAGCAGCAGGGTTGCTACTGCCAAGGTAACTATAATTTTATCCTTATTCATCCTTTGCGTCTATTTTTAAAACCGCGTTCGGCTGAAACCCTATTTAAGGTTCTCTTTTGGCTCGCGCAGCAGCGGCTCTTCTATTTGGCCCTTATCCTCTTTAACCTTAGTCACTTTAGGCTGGATGACAATTTCAACTCTGCGGTTAAGCTTACGGCCTTCCTTGGTATTATTAGAAGCGACCGGACGATACTCGCCAAAACCAATTGCCGAGAGGCGCTCCGGAGAAACACCTTTTTCATTGACTAAGAAATGCAAAACACTCAAAGACCGGGCAGTAGATAGTTCCCAATTCGATTTCCAGCCTGAATGCCTGATCGGAACATTATCCGTATATCCTTCTATGCCGATGTTGAAGCCGGCCATATTATCTTTTAAGACTCTAGCGACTTTATCCAAAAGCGGATAGGCTTCACGCCTGATTTTGGCTTTTCCGGAATCAAAAAGCAGGTCTCCCACTACGGTAATAACCAGGCCCTTCTCCATCATCTGTAACTTTACCTGCTTGTCGGTAATCTCCTGGCCTAATCTTTCTTCCAGGAGTTTTTTGGCCTGAGCCAAATCGTCTAACTGCTGCGAGAGTTCGTCAATCTTCTGTTTATCCGAACTCCTGCCGCTCTGAAAAATAAAGGTACACCCGGCTAAAGCTAAGCCCATAAAAACGACCATTCCGAATTTCAATAATTTTTTCATATTTCACCTCTCCTTTTTGTCTACCTAGACAACACCAACGCAATACCTATCAGCGTTGGGTGTCAGTCTACCTAGACAACACCAACGCAATACCTATCAGCGTTGGGTGTCAGTCTACCTAGACAACGCCAACGCAATACCTATCAGCGTTGGGTGTCAGTCTACCTAGACAACGCCAACGCAATTTTCGCCACCAGGCGAACGCTGGCCCAATTCCAATAAGGGCCAGGCGCCTAATCAGCGTTGGGCGCCTTGAAAATTAATAATAACACAGGCACAAAACCTAGTCAAGGGAAATAGTATCCTTCCTGTCCGAACCAAACGAAACCAGCGCAATTTTAGCCTTAACCATATCCGAAAGCCTCTTCAGATAACTCCTGGCATTAGGATGTAAGTCCCGTAAACACCTCGGCTTAAACCGCATCTTAGGCCATCCGGCTAATGTTTTATATACCGGCTTAAGGTTAGTCAACACCTCCAAATCGTGAGGGAATTCCTTGAAGAGCTTACCTTTATATTTATAAGCAGTGCAGACCTTGACCTCTTTTAGGCCATCCAGTATATCTATCTTCATGATGGCTAATTCGGATATCCCGTTTAACATAACCGCCTCTTTTACCGCTACGCCGTCAAACCAACCGCACCTTCTTGGCCTGCCGGTGGTTGCTCCGAATTCATGGCCCCTTTCGCGCATAAATTTTCCGAAACCCGCGCTAAATTCCGTCGGAAAAGGGCCTTCTCCGACTCTGGTAGTATAAGCCTTGGCCACGCCGATAACTTTGTCTATTTTTACCGGAGATACGCCTGCGCCTATGCAGGCGCCGCCGGAGGTAGTCGAAGAAGAAGTAACAAAAGGATAAGTCCCGAAATCTATGTCCAGAAATGTCCCTTGCGCGCCCTCGAAAAGGATATCTTTTTTATCTATAATCGCCTGATTTAATAAATGAGCGGTGTTGGAAACGTAAGGAGAAAATAATTTCCCATAATTCAAATATTCCTTATAAATGGGGTTAAAATCATACCCGCTGTGCCGGTAGACCTTTTTAAAAATCTCATTCTTCTCTTTCAGGTTATCCTTTAATTTCTCGCTTAAGACCTCCGGGTTAAGCAGGTCAACCATCCTGATGCCGCAGCGGATAATCTTGTCCGCATAGCATGGCCCGATGCCCCTGCCGGTAGTCCCGATTTTATTCTTCCTTTTGGATTCACGCAAACAGTCCAGGATCCTATGGTACGGCAGGATTACATGAGCTAGTGTGGAAATCTTCAAGCGCCCTTTAATATCGATACCCGCTTTTTTGATTGCTTTTATTTCGCTCAGGAGCACTAAAGGGTCAATAACTACGCCGTTACCGATACAACAGATTTTTTTCTTATGTAAGATCCCCGAAGGCATAAGATGGAATATGTATTCTCTATCCCCCACCACTACCGTATGCCCGGCGTTGTTGCCGCCCTGATAACGCACGATATAATCTACTTGAGCGGATAAGATATCGATTATCTTGCCCTTGCCTTCATCGCCCCATTGCGTCCCTACCAGGATTATATTCATTATTCTTTTTTCCTCACGGCGTCATGGTAAATATCTTACGCGCGATATCCGGATATTTCGCCACAAATTTCAATTCTTCGTCTATCAGCGGCTTCTGGTTATGTACATTGGCGTAGCGGACTAATTCCAGGACTTCGGTTGCCTCACTATCGTCTTTAAAAGCGACTTCCAACTTGTCATAGACATTCCGGAAACCCTTTATCCCGGAATATTCACCGGCAGTAATCTTACGGCCCGTATCAATTATCTCCGGCTCTCCCCGGCCTAACTCTTCATAATCGTAAAGCTCGTAATTACGCCTGTCTTTAAGCGCGCCATCCGCGTGGATCCCGGATTCATGGGCAAAGGCATTCGCGCCTACTCCCGGCTGATTTATCGGGATAGGCACGCCAAAGGCATAAGAGGCATATTTGCAGATCTTCCAGGCGGTCTTAAGGGTTACCCGGTCGTCGAGCAAATAATTTTTCATATCGTTTCCGTATTTTATAGCCAGGATTACGGAAACTAAATCCGCGTTCCCAGCGCGTTCGCCCATTCCGTTGACACAGGTATTGATATAGGCGTCGCATCCGGCGTCATTGGCTGCTTTTGCCCCGGCAATGGAATTGGCCACGACCAGCCCTAAATCATTATGACAGTGCACCTCAATAGGTATATTGACCGCTTCAGCCAATAGCTTTATCCTTGCATAGATTGAAAACGGGGTATCGCAACCTAATGTATCACAGTAGCGGATCCTGCTGGCGCCGGCGGCTTTGGCTGCCTGGGCAAACTTAACCAGGTAGTCTATTTCAGTGCGCGAGGCGTCTTCCGCGTTAACGCCGACAGACTCTACCCCTAAATGCCCGGCTTCCTTAACGGCTTCAGCCATCTCTTTTATTACCGACTGGTGGTCCAGTTTACCCTTAAATTTATGGACGATCATCTGGTCGGAAGTGGATATGGAAAGGTTCACATGTTTTAAATGCGGAACGAGCTTAAGGGCATTCTTAACGTCATCCTGCGTCGCCCTAAGCCATCCTCCTAACCTTATCGGGACAAGCACGCCTTTTTTGACCAGCTCAAGGTTGGCATTAAGGTAATTTGTTTCATGGCGGGTCAGAGGAAAACCAAATTCAGACTGAAATACCCCCATTTCATTTAGATAAAGATTAATCATGGTCTTCTGCAGCTTAGACAGGCATATGCGCGATGTCTGCACGCCGTCACGGTTAGTAACGTCAATAAGGTAGATTTTTGGTTTAACCATAGCCAGCTCCTTCTTCATTTTTTAATCTTCTTCTTCAATTCCTCTTTGGGCAACGCGCCTCTGGAAGAAAAAATTTCGCGGTTGTCCAGGAGATACGTCGGCCCGAACATAATTTTGAGTTCCTGCCCCAGGCTGCAATTTTTTTTCAATAAAACTTGCCCTTCCGGCCCGCGGCTGCAGGATTTTATTTTTTTAAAATCCATGCCGCTAGCGCAATCCTCCCACCAGGAACTATTTATATTCTTAGCCCGGCAGGCTAAATAATCCCAGAAACCCTGAGGATAATATTTCTGCACGCACACCGCGCGTAAATCCTCTTCAGCCTCGGCATTACCGTGCCGCGTATCTATTTTATCGCCCTGTATAGCAGCTAAAAGATGCAGCGTAGGATTGAATTCCCTAATGATATTCAGCACCCAAAAAGCATCTTTATCAAAAAGGCTTATAAATAAATCCAGTTGACCTTTACGCAACTTACGGCCAAGAAAATAGCCTATGCCGCTAACCTGGGGTTTTAACATATAAAAATCGCCCTTCTGCTCTAAAGAAACTTTAAAATTAGCAAAATTCTTATCCCGGGCTGCTTCCTTACCTAAAAGATATAACGGCAAGCTGGACACCTTTAGGTCTTTAACCAGCTTCTCCGCTTTTTTATCCGGGTAATAAATATAGGAAACTTTTAACCCCGGAAATTGCTTTTTAAGAAAATCAATCACCTCTCCCGGGTTACAGCTGGAACATTCCCGGGGATTAACCACCGTAAGGTTAATCCTGGTTGCTTTACTGAAGACACAGCCGGCGTTAACACTACCGGCGTTCTGGCAGGCACCCACCAGGCCTTCTTTTTTACAGTCATTATCCGAAAAACAAGGCGGCAAGATAGAAAGGATACCCGGATCAGCGCTGACTTTATCCGAAACCCTTATATCTTCCACGTTGACTCTATCTATCTTATTACCTTTAATATTTAAGACAGCTTTATTCAGCCTGCGGCCCTGCCAGGATGGCCTTAAAATTACCGCGCTTTTTGTCTTGGCAAATAATTCCTTGCCCTTACGGTTATGCCCGTCGATAACAACGGAAATCTCCGGGATGTTCTCGATAATTTTCAAGTCCTCGTTTTCTCCGAGGTTGCTCAAAAGGATGATCAGTGAAGCGCCCTTTGATTTTAACTCTTTTACCGCTCTTTCTACGGCTGTCCTCGGTTCAATAAACTTTATCCCTGCCGCTTTCTGTTTTACGCCGTAATTAGTCATCCCGATTATACCCACTCTCAGGCCGCTTATTTCTTTGATGATATACGGGGCGATATTCTCAAGCTTTAAATTAGCAGAAACAAAATTTAATTTTGTCTTACTTATATTTTCTTTTAAGAAATCTTCTCCGAAATTGAACTCATCGTCGCTGATAACCAAAGCATCGTATTTCATCAATCCCATAGCCGCCAGGTTAATCCTGGAACGCTGCATATCTAACTGCGTATTCTGGGTGTTTTGGTCAAGAAGGCCGCCGCCAAAAAAATTCCCCGAATCTAAAACCAGAGAATCGGGATATTTTTTTCTCAACTGGTTAATTAAAGTTGCCCTGCGGCTTACTCCCCCATCATCCTCAACCGGGCAATTACAGGGATAGAGCGCTCCGTGCGTCTCGCCCGTATAAATAAGCGTCAATTCTTTATCTTGCGCATAAGCCTCCAGGCTAGCCATCGAAAATAAACCGTAAACTAGCGCACACGCAACCGCTATAATTATTTTTTTCATACCTTAATACCTTTTACGGTTAAAATATTCTCCATTTTTTTAAGCTTATCCGCCAGTCCTGCCGATACCGGGCTATCCACGTTTAAAACACTGATTGCCTTACCTGCCGGCTTGTCCCGGCCAAAAGTCATCGCCGCAATATTAACATTATGCTTGCCCAAAACAGTACCCAGGCTTCCGATTAAGCCAGGCCTGTCCCAGTTCTCGATATAGATCATTTCGCCGACGGGATAAAGCTCCACGTAATATTCGTCTATTTTAACAATCCTAGCCTGTTTATTCCCGGAAAGCGTGCCCCAGATTGTCCGCGTCCCCTTATCCGTTTTTAAAGCCAGCTTGATAAGATTAACAAACTCTTCTTCTTTGGAGGACTTGGCTTCCTTAATCTTAATCCCTCTTTCTTTAGCCAAAGAAACCGCGTTAATGAAATTAACGGTTTCTTTTAATATCGGGGATAACAATCCCTTACAGAGCGTCATAGTCAGCGGGCTCAAGTCATACGCGGCAATCTCTCCGCTATAACTTATATCCAATTCCTGGAACCTGCCTTCAACCAGCTGGGCGGCGAATGCCCCTACTTTTTCAGCCAAAGCAATATAAGGATTAAGCATCTTGCAGACTTCCGCTTCCAGGCAGGGGTAGTTGGCGGCATTGCGTATTCCTCTGCCCAAAAGAGCGTCGCGTACAATTTCAGCTACTTCAATGGCGACATTAACCTGAGCTTCTTCAGTAGAAGCGCCCAGGTGCGGGGTAACAATAACATTATCCAGTTTTGCAAGCTCGGAGTCGGCAGGCAAAGGCTCCTTTTCAAAAACATCTAAAGCCGCTCCGGCGACCTTGCCTTCTTTTATGGCGGCGACCAGTGCCTGCTCATCAACAATGCCGCCCCTGGCGCAATTAATAATGCGCACTCCTTTTTTCATCAACGCAAATTGCGCGGTGGATATCATATGCCGGGTCTCGTCGGTTAAAGGGGTATGCACCGTGATATAATCGGATTGCTCAAACAGCTCTTTTAATTCCACTACTTTAATCCCCAGGGATTCGGCGACATCCCGCGATAAAAACGGGTCATACGCCAAAACCCGCATGCCAAAAGATAAAGCCCTCTTGGCCACTTCCCGGCCTATCCTGCCAAAACCGACTATCCCTAAGGCTTTGCCATAAAGCTCAACACCCATAAACCTGGAACGTTTCCATTCGCCTTTCCGGGTAGAGGCATTTGCCTGGGGAATATTCCTGGAAAGAGAAAGGATCATACTGACTGCATGCTCCGCCGTAGAAATAGTATTTCCCGCGGGAGTATTCATGACAATAATGCCTTTTTGCGTTGCGGCATTCAAATCTACATTATCCAGCCCTACGCCTGCGCGGCCGACTACTTTAAGCTTGGCCGCAGCTTTAATTATATCCTCGGTAACCTTGGTAGCGCTCCTGACTAAAAGGGCCTCGTAATCCTTGATAATTTTTTTTAACTCTCCGGGTTTTAAATCCGTTTTCACATCAACCTGAAATTCTTTAACTTCTTTGAGGATATTTAAACCCTCATCCGATAACGGATCGCTGACTAAGATTTTAATCATTATATTATCTCCTTCGACTCGCTTCGCTCGCTTTAGGATGCTTCGGCTTGAAGTATTAAGCGTAAACGAAGCACTTATTTCAAAAATATTTCCTCTGCCGCCTTAACCCCCGCGCCCATCGGAAATTCATACCCCATCTGGGCGAGGACCTTTTCTAAACAGGAGATGCCTATAATAATATCAAACTCTTCGATAAAACCCATATGCGCAAACCTGAAAATCTTGCCTTTTAATTCTGCCTGGCCGCCGGCTATAGTTACGCCGTAAGTATCCCGCATAGTTTTAACCAGCTTTTCTCCATCTAGCCCTGAAGGGACTTTAACCGAAGTCACTACATCTGAACCGGCCAATGGAGCAAATAATTCCAGGCCCAGGGCTTTGGCCGCTGCCCTGGTTGCATCCGCCAGTTTTCTGTGCCGGGCAAAAACCGCATCCAACCCATCCTGTTTGATCATTTTAAGCGCTTCATTAAGGGCGATAATTAAAGTGATCGCCGGAGTAAACGGGGTATCTGTCTTATCCAAAGCTTTTTTGGCTTTCCTCAAATCAAAATAATAGCGCGGGCTTTTGGAAACCTCGATAAATTTCGCCGCCTTGGGGCTGACGGATATAAAACCTAAACCCGGAGGAAGCATAAGCCCTTTCTGCGAGCCTGAAACAACGACATCGCAGAACCAATCGTCAGTTTTTAAATCAATCGCTCCCAAACCGCTGATGGCGTCAACTACCAGTAGCGCCGGGGTATCTTTAATCAGGCGTCCGCAGGCAGCAATATCATTAACTACACCGGTAGAAGTCTCGCAAAGAGTAACAAATACCGCTTTTATCTTAGGATTGGCCTTTAACCTTTTCTCCAACTCCGCTGGGCTAACTGCCTTGCCCCATTCTACATCCAGGACTTCAGGCGTAACCCCATAAGCTTTGCATATTTCGGTCCATCTCTCGCCGAATTTTCCGCCCTGGACAACCAGGGCTGTATCGCCGCAGGAAAGGATATTTATTACCGCCGCTTCCATCGCGCCGGTACCTGAAGAAGCCAAAATAAAAATATCATTTTTAGTCTGAAATACGAACTTTAATCCTTCAGCAGCCTCCTTTAAAACTGCCTGGAATTGCGGGGTGCGGTGATGAATAATCGGGCGCGCCATGGCCGCGCGAACCTCAGGCGGTAAAGGCGTAGGCCCCGGTGTTAATAAATAATTCTTCCTCATTTGTAAATCCTCCTCAATGTCTTAGTCTTAGGGAAACGGTCCCTATTTATTTTTTCTTCTGCGGCATAATAACTTCGTCAACCAAACCATAGGTTTTGGCCTCTTCGGCAGACATAAAATAATCTCTGTCTGAGTCCTTTTTCACCTTCTCCAGCGCCTGTCCCGTATGGTGCGCGATTATCTCGTTAATATTATCGCGCATTTTTAAAATTTCCTGGGCATGGCGCGATATATCTTCAGCCTGACCCTGGACTCCGCCCCAGGGCTGATGGATCATAATCCTGGAGTTCGGCAGAGCCTGGCGCTTGCCTTTGGCGCCGGCGCAAAGAAGCAGCGCGCCCATACTGGAGGCCTGACCCACGCAATAAGTAGCTATGTCACATTTTACAAACTGCATAGTATCATAAATGGCTAACCCGGCGGTAACCGAGCCGCCCGGAGAATTAATATAGACATTTATATCCTTGCCCACGTCTTCCATCTGCAGGAATAATATCTGGGCGATGATTAAATTCGCTACATAGTCATCAATGGGCGTACCGATAAAGACTATCCGGTCCTTAAGCAGGCGGGAGTAAATATCATAGGCCCTTTCGTAACCTCTTGAGGTCTGCTCAATAACCATGGGAACCAAAGTCTGCATTTTCGTCTCCATTATACCCTCCTTTATCGCGTTAGGCATTCTCTACCTTCCAATCGGCCTCTCTAAATAAAAATTCCATTACCCGGCGCGGCATATGGTCATCAAGCGCGACATTCTCTTTCTTGGCTATCGCGCTTAAAATCAGGTAAATCCTGACCTGCTTTTGCGCCTCAGGGTCCAGTTCCTTACGCATCTTTTCATCCTGTTCTTCTATCTTTTCACGCGCTACCCCTTTTAAGGCCAAATCCACTTTTGCCTGCCGGAGCATATCTTCCAGCTGGCGCTTAACCAGGCCTTGCGGTAATTTAAAATCTACCTTCTTAATCAAATCTTCAATAATTTGGCTCTCTATTTTCTGGCGTTCGGCGTTTTCCTTCTGGATAAAAATCTGCTTATCCAGGACTTTTTCCAGCTCGCTAAGGCTTGGATAGCCTAAAGATTTAGCCAGCGCCTCATCCACTTTATCCAACTTACGCGATTCCTTTAAAGAATCAATGGCGCGTTTTACTTCGTCGCCGGCAACACTAACGGACTTATAATCAATTTTAATCCCTTTATAATCCTTAACGTCAATCTCCGGGCTGACCTCCACCTTAGCTTTAAAAGAAAGCGAGGAACGGTCTAACTTTACTTCGGATATCTCGGGCAGCTCTATTACGTCCAGGCCCTCTTTATTAACCGCTTCGTTATAAATATCCGGAACTAATTCCCTGAGCACCTGTTCATGGGCCGTGCCGGCATAATTTTTTTCCAGGATATCCCGCGGGGCATGGCCCGGCCGGAATCCCGGGATTTTAGCTTCTCCGGAAATACGCTTAAAGACATCTTCAAATTTGTTTTTTACCACCTCGCCGCTTATTTCAACATTGAGTTCCCTGATATTGCTATCCACCTTCTTCACTTCTGTTTTCATTTCTCCCTTTCGTTGATGAGACCCCTCGCTACAACAAATTCATAAAGGTAGCTCGGGATAAGTCATGGCTTCACTTACATTCTGAATTTTTCCCCCAGGTAGATCTGGCGCGCCTGAGGATTGTTAATCAACTCCTCCGCTGTCCCTGAAATAAGGATCCGGCCTTCGGCAATTAAATAGGCCCGGTCCGTTATCGAAAGCGTCTCTCTTACATTATGGTCAGTAAGCAAAATTCCCAATCCCTTCTCCTTTAATTCCTTAATAATCTCCTGTGCCTCATTGACGACGATCGGGTCAATCCCGGAAAACGGCTCATCCAGGAGTATGAAAGAAGGGTTGGTGACCAGGGCCCGGGTAATCTCCAGGCGCCTGCGCTCTCCGCCGGACAAGGTAAAAGCCTTATTTCTGGCCAGATGCGCTATATTCAGTTCGTTGAGCAGGCTCTCCAGGCGCCTTTTACGCTCGGGCCGGCCCAGGGGAAGCGTCTCCAAAATAGCCATAATATTTTCTTCCACGGTAAGTTTGCGGAAAATGGATGCCTCCTGCGAGAGATAGCCGATACCAAAGTGCGCCCGCTCATGAATGGATAAATTAGTTATATCATTATTATCAAAGACGATCTTACCGCGGTTAGGAGGAATAATCCCTACCACCATGTAGAAGGTAGTAGTTTTACCCGCGCCATTGGGGCCAAGTAGCCCGACGATTTCTGAGCGCTTGACCATAATGTCAACACCCTTGACGACTTGTCTTCCGTTATAAGATTTACTTAATCCTTGTATTTCCAAAAGATGCATTTTCCAAACCCTCTGTAGAATAGAAAACCAGCTTTGGCCTGCCGCTTAGGACTACCCGGCTATCGGCAGCAGTATACACCGCTTCTTCGCTATACGAAGTATCCTCTCCCCGGACAATTCTGACATTACCCCGCGCGACTATCTTATCAATCTTATTATTGCCCATGATCTGGGAAGTTTTGTTTTCCTGGCGGTTATCTTTTCCGGCGCTAAAATAAAGGTCCATCCTGTCGCTATAAATCGTTAAATCCGGCCTCTCTACTTTGACATCCTTATTAAAGGTAGCAATGTTTTTCTCATAATCTATTTCCAACGACCCTTCGCAGGTAATCATAGTCTTTTCTTTTACGCCCAGGCCGCCAGGATCAGCCGCGGCTTTAAGGGAAGGGTTAATATCTACCCGGACATCTTTATTTAAGGCAATTTTTTTTAGGTTCGGTTCGCCGTGCGCCCCGATAGCGGTGATATTTATATTATCTTTTTCTATATTTACCCTGTCCTTGGTGGTGACCAGTTGGTTCTTTCTATCCCAATCCATGGAGTCGGTCGTAAGTTTGGCTCCCTTAGACGTAGTAATTACTACGTTTTTCTCCAAATGCACTTTGCCGTTTGCCTTATTAAAATCGCCGGTTTTGGCGGTAAGATTTATGTCTTCATCTTTACCGTATAAATTACCGTTTACATCTTTTAATTTGACTTCATCCGTGAATATATCCGCGGACTTACCGGCCAGGTCCCAACTCTTTTTGCCTTTTTCGCCGTAACCCGATAGGGAAAAATCGCCGATTTGCTGTTCTGATTTCTGGCTATCCGCAGTAGCGCCAAAGGCAAGGCTGAAAAATAAAAAAAATATGAAAACAAGCGCCGTTCCCTTAAACTTCATAAAATCTAACAATCTCTTCCCATTTACCTTGGCTTTTGAGGATTAATTCGGCAATCTCACGCACGGCGCCCCGGCCGCCGTGATTGATAGTGATGTAGCCGGCAACCTGTTTGATCTCGGGACAGGCATTAAATACGGCGATAGGTAAACCCACTTTCTTCATCAACCCCAGGTCTACCAGGTCATCTCCCACAAAACAAACCTCATCTTTGGTTACGCGGTATTTCTTTAAAATTTTAGCCAATATCGCGCTTTTAGGAGAGATGTCTACGAAGACTTCGGCTACGTGCATATCGCGCGCCCTGGGCTTAATCGCCATTGAACTCTTGGCGGTAACGATAATAGTTTTAATCCCTGCCTTATACAAGGCATAAGCCCCCAGGCCGTCGTGCACATCAAAAAATTTTGAATCCCTGCCCTTGGAATCGTAGATAATCCGTCCGTCGGTCAAAACGCCGTCCACGTCCAGAAGCAGGATTTTTATTTTTCTGGCGCGCTCTCTTAATTCTTCTTTAAATGTATTCTCGGGCATTTCTCTAGACCAATCCTGCCTTTAAAAGGTCCTGCACATCCAAAAGCCCTACCGGATGTTTATTTTTATCTACTACGGGCAATTCATCAATCTTTTTTTCCCGTAATATGCCTAAAGCCTCCAGAGCCAGCATATCCTGATAAACAACAGTAGGGTCTTTAGTCATGACCTCTTTTATCCGGCGTAAGGCCAAATTCCTGTCTATCTCAACATGGCGGCGTAGGTCGCCGTCGGTAAATATCCCTTTTAATTTTCCTTTTGCGTCCACGACAGTAGCCGAACCCGCACGGGCCTGGGTAATTTTAAGGAGCACTTTGGAAACTTTTTCATCCTCTTTGACTATGGGGTTAGCCGGACCTGAGCGCATGATATCTCCTACGCTTAAGAGTAAACGCCTGCCTAAAGCCCCTCCGGGATGAAAAAAGGCAAA